>Ga0209229_10000214_pt1 | contig 22768 bp, 17 predicted proteins | sample SanBayMetagenome_FD_187466 | JGI IMG/M metagenome (GOLD analysis project Ga0209229, IMG submission 187466) | Freshwater and sediment microbial communities from dead zone in Sandusky Bay, Ohio, USA (SPAdes) (version 2) | ecosystem: Environmental > Aquatic > Freshwater > Lentic > Sediment... | reverse complement strand
CATAGCAGAGCATCGCGCAGCCATACCAGCCGATCATGGCGGCTCCAATGCCGCTGGTGATGTGATCGTAGCCGGGGGCGATATCGGTGGTCAACGGCCCGAGTGTGTAAAATGGAGCCTCGCCGCACCACTCGAGCTGCTTGGCCATGTTTTCCTCGATGAGGTGCATCGGCACATGACCAGGGCCTTCGTTCATGACCTGGACGCCCTTTGCCCATGCGCGGCGGGTGAGTTCGCCCTGCACTTGAAGCTCGCCGAATTGCGCCTTGTCGTTCGCGTCGGCAATCGAGCCGGGACGCAGGCCATCGCCAATGCTAAAGCTCACATCATACGCAGCCATGATGTCACAGATGTCGTCCCAGTGCGTGTAGAGGAAGTTTTCCTTGTGATGGGCGAGACACCATTTCGCCATGATGCTGCCGCCACGGGAAACGATACCGGTCATGCGCGATGCAGTAAGCGGCACGAAGCGTAGGAGCACGCCGGCGTGGATCGTGAAATAGTCAACGCCCTGCTCAGCCTGCTCGATCAAAGTGTCGCGGAAAATCTCCCAAGTGAGATCTTCAGCTTTGCCTCCCACCTTCTCCAGAGCCTGATAAATAGGCACTGTGCCTATGGGAACTGGTGAATTGCGGAGGATCCATTCGCGCGTGGCGTGGATGTTTTTTCCAGTGGAAAGATCCATCACGGTGTCGGCGCCCCATTTCGTGGACCACCGCATTTTTTCGACCTCTTCCTCGATGCTTGAGGCCACAGCGCTGTTGCCGATGTTCGCATTGATTTTCACCAAAAAGTTCCGCCCAATAATCATCGGCTCAAGCTCAGGATGGTTGATGTTTGCAGGAATGATCGCACGGCCTGCCGCGACTTCCTCGCGCACAAATTCTGGAGTGATCTCGGCGGGAATGCGCTGCGGGAAGCGGCGGAAAACAGAAGGCGTGTATTCGCTCTCTGCACGCTGCGCAGAGCCAGAGTGCTGCTTGTCGAGACGATTGCGCAAGATGTCGTCGGCCAAGTCACCCATCTTCGCCCGACCCATGTTTTCACGGATCGCGATGAACTCCATTTCGGGAGTGATGATGCCTTGGCGCGCATACCAGAGTTGGGAAACCGGATGCCCTGCAGAGGCGCGCAGCGGCTTGCGGCGAAGTCCCGGGAACTCCAGCAGACGGTTGCGCTCCGCTGTGCTGGCATACTCGGCGTGATTGCGCGAAAGATATCCGTTGTCCTGCGGCTTGACCTCGCGCCCCTCATATTCCTCAACATCCTTCCGGGCCTGAATCCATGAGGATCGCATCGCCGGCAGGCCTTCTTTCACATCGCCATCAAAATCTTCATCCCCCCAAGGACCGGCCGCGTCGTAAACACGAACCGGAGCATTTTTTTCGAGCGAACCATCGAGCCGTTTGGTGTCGGAAAGAGAGATTTCGCGCATCGGCACGCGGATTTGAGGGTGGATTTCACCCTCCACATAGACACGGGTGGAATTCGGAAGCGGGTCGGAGCTACTCGGTTCAAAAGCCTCGGCGGGTGCAATCATGATCTGTGGTTTTTCGTTTTGGGATTTTATCAGCCCTGAAACAGTTCCCACGCAATTGGCCAGAGCACATCGAAAAACTCACAATTCGCTGCTCCCTCCGCCGGTGTGATCCGTCTCAGGTTCAAAGGGTCTTCCGGCACGAATTATGCGAACCGGAACTCTCAGCCCTCCCGGGCTCCCCTGCATGAGGGACATCTTTCGCCCACCTACACCATTGGTCAATCGGGAAAACGACCCGAGGGATCAAAAAAATTCTAAAGTTTTAGTTGCATTGGTGGGTGAAAATGGGTAATTGTGGGGAGCAGTGGCGAATTTTGTCATAACATCCCAAAACCCATAAATGCCGCAAGAGCCTACAGCACCGCCCTTCTACTCGGGGACTTACGAGCGCGCGATTGATGCCAAAAATCGCGCGGCGGTGCCATCGGCTTGGGTTAAAAGCGAGGGGACGGAATTTTTTGTAATCCCCCACCCTCAGGAGGGATACCTCATGGTCATGCCGCAGGAGGAATTTCACTCCACCGAACAGCGCATTCAGGGCTCCAACGCAACAGCCCAAGAAAAACGCCAAGCGATCCGCCAATTTTTCAGCGCCGCGCACAAAGTCGCCACCGACAAGCAAGGCCGCATACTGATCCCCGACTCGCACGTGGATGCCGCAGATCTTTCCGGCGAGATTACGTTTATCGGCGCGGGACGCCGCTTCGAGTTGTGGTCGAAAGCACGCCACTCTGCCGCCTCGGCAGCGAATGATGAAATCTACAAACGCGTGGCCGTCGATATCGGCCTCTAATTTTCCGAATTCCCAACAAACAACACCCGATGAAACAAAACTAAAATCCACAGCTGAATCCCGGAGGCCCTTTTCGGAAGAGGGTAAAACCAGGATCAACCGTGTGGATACCAAATGAAAATTCCCAGCATCCATTCCTATGCGAGATCTCGATTCCGACATTCATTTGGGAGTTTTTTCAGGAGGCCTTGATATGCCCGGCAGCACCTACCATGTGCCGGTGATGGCAAAACAGATCAAAGCCTATCTGCAACCTGGGCCTGGAATGTTGTTTTTGGACGGGACGGCCGGTGGTGGTGGACACTCGGCTTTGCTTTTGCAAGCGGGCGCGGAGGTTATCGGTCTCGATCAAGACCCCCAAGCTCTTGCCGAATGCCGCGAAAGGCTGAAAGCTTTCGAATCGAGCGCACGCTTTGTGGAATCGAATTTCCGCGATGCCTGTGAAGCACTCGACAACATCGGAGAAGAACGACTCCTGAACGGCGCGCTGCTGGATATCGGCGTTTCCTCACATCAACTCGATGAAGCCGAGCGCGGATTCTCGCTCATGCGTGAAGGCCCGCTCAACATGCGGATGAGTCCTCGCGCAGCACAATCCGCCGCAGATGTTGTGAACACGCTTCCAGCAGCTGATCTCACCCGGATTTTTCAACAATACGGCGAGGAGCAAAATGCCCGCCGCATCGCAGCAAAAATCATCGAGGTTCGTGCCACTCACCCCTTCAAGACAACATTCGACCTCGTTAAAGCGGTGGAGAGCGTGTCCCCTCGCCGTAGCGCAAAGCACCCCGCGACAAAGATTTTTCAGGCCCTGCGCATTCATGTGAACGATGAACTCGATGCGCTGCGCCACGCCCTCCACGCCCTGCCTGAGCGTCTCGCCCCCGGCGCCCGTCTGGCAATAATCACATTCCACTCTCTCGAGGACCGCATCGTGAAGGTCTTCTTCCGCGAGCACAGCCGCGAGTGGATCGACCGCCCCGAGTGGCCAAAGCCACGCCGGAACCCCGACCGCCTTTTCAAGCTTCTCACCCCCCACCCGATCGCCCCAAGCGAAGGAGAAATGCAGCGAAACCCAAGATCGCGCAGCGCCAAGCTGCGTGTTGTCGAAAAAATATAGGAGTCCAACCATGAACACCGAACTGACGACACCCATTAATTCCAATCCCATCCAAATCGGAAAAATTCTCTGCGTTTCGGCCATCTTAGCCGTGCTACTCGGCATGGGCCTTGGCTTCGTGAATATCAAAAACCAGCAATTTGCGATCGGGGAGCAAATCCGCCAGACCGAGCGCAAAATCCAGCAGGTTCGCGCGGAGAATGATGTCCTCCTTGCCAAGGTGACCGAACTCACATCCCGCCCGGCGCTGCAGGCGCGTGTGAAATCCGGTTACATCGCCGTCGTGAACATCACAGGCGACAAAATCGCGCGCCTCACACCTCCCGTGCAAGCCACAGAGGTTGGAACCCTGCGCACAGCATTCAACGAAGTCGGCCGGCAATGAAGTTTACGGCGAACACACGCATAGGAATAGCCTGTGGCATCGCCGCCAGTGTCTTTACCGTCTTTTCGGCTCGATTGATTCATCTGCATGTTGCAAAGCATGAGGAATACGCCCTCCTTGCAGCAAAAAAACACAACACCCGACAAGTTATCCATGCCAAGCGGGGCATGATCCTCGACCGCAACGGGGAGATTCTTGCCGCAAACCTTCCCGTTCGCACCTTGATTGCGGACGCGTCCCGGATGAAAAAGCCGGAAGCGCTCGCTGCGCTTGTCTCAAAACACCTTGGCCTGGACGAGAAGGAGGTTCTTCAGAAGTTTTCCACCGGCAAAAAATACATCGTCCTGAAACGCGAGGTTCCAGAGGAATCCGCCATGGCTCTCTTGAACGAGCTGCAGAAGCAAAACCTGCGAGGTGTTTTTTCCGAGCAAGACGCCGTTCGCATCTACCCGAATGGCGAGGTTCTTGGACATATTCTGGGATTCCTCAACCACGAGGGCAAAGGCGTGCAGGGCGTCGAACTTTCGATGGAAAGCCAACTCGTCGGCAAGGATGGATATCGATTCATCGAGCGCGATCGCATGGGCCGGGAAATCGTGCTTTATCGCGGCCTCGAAGAGGAACCTGAGCATGGCAAAAATGTCCGCCTCACCATCGATATGGGCCTCCAATCGATCTTGGAGGAGGAACTCGATGCGGCCTACAAAGACTTAAAGCCTGAAACCGCCAACGCCGTCCTCGTGGATCCAAAAACCGGGGCCGTTCTCGCGATGGCCTGCCGCCCCTGTTTCAACCCGAACGAGCCGGGTAAAGCCCAGCCGGAGCAAATGAAAAACCGGGCCATCATCGACATGGTAGAACCCGGATCGACATTCAAAATCGTGGTGGCCGCAGGCGCCCTCAATGAAGGCAAGGTCGATGAAAAAACAACCATCTTCTGTGAAAACGGACGCTTCGCCTACGGAGGTCGGATTCTCAAGGACCACCACGGCTATGGACACATGGATGTCCATGAGATTCTCGTGAAATCCTCGAACATCGGTTCCGCCAAGATGGCCCTCATGATGGGCGGGGACAAATTCTACGAGTATGTCCGCCGCTTCGGATTCGGAGAACGCCTCGGAATCGAGTTGCCGGGAGAAATCCCCGGACTCGTGCATCCCCCGACCCGCTGGGACAAACTCACCATCACTCGCATGCCGATGGGCCACTCGATTGCTGTGACTCCATTACAAATCACGATGGGCATGGCTGTGATCGCAAATGGTGGACACCTCATGGCTCCGCGCATCGTCCAATCCGTGGAGAAGGAAAATGGCGAAGTCGTGTTGAAAAAGGAACCCACCGTCATGAGGGAGGTTGTTCCAGAAAAAACAGCCCACTATGTGTCTCAGGCACTCATCGGAGTCACCGAACCCGGAGGCACCGCAGCCTTTGCAAGGGTCAACGGCTTCCAAGTCGCTGGAAAGACCGGCACCGCGCAAAAAGTGAGCCCGCAAGGAGGGTATGCCGCTGGAAAGTATGTTGTTTCTTTTGTGGGATATATGCCGGCAGAGGATCCTAAATTCGTCCTCCTCGTCATGGTGGACGACGCGAAGATCGCTTCCAACCTGAACTACGGCGGCTTGGTGGCCGCACCGATTTTTTCCCGCATAGCGGAGCGCGCGGCACGGCATCTGGATCTCACCCCGACCATGCCGCCTATTCCGCTTCAACCCGCCCCGATAGCCAGCACATCAACGACGGAGGAGCGCAGCAACTGACCCGATGCAACTGAGAAACCTTCTTCAATCATCGGGAATCGCACCGGGCCTGGCTGACCCGGAGATCACGACACTTTGCTTCGACTCCCGACAGGCCGTTCCGGGCTCGCTTTTCTTCGCAGTCCCGGGAAAAAAATCGGATGGGGCCGCATATATAAAACAAGCCGCCGAGAGGGGGGCCACGGCTGCCATTTCGGAGAAGGAAATTCCGGACAGTCCCTGCCCGGTTGTTGTTGTTGCAAATGCCCGGGCGGCCATGGCCGATATTGGCGCTGCGTTTTTTGGTCATCCCGACCAGGCGCTCAAGTGCGTGGGAGTCACAGGCACAAACGGCAAAACAACCACGACCTACCTCATCCGCCATATTTTCGAGCACGCCTCACAACGCTGCGGGCTGATTGGAACGATCAAATACATCGTCGCGGATGAGGAGCGCCCCGCCCCGCACACAACGCCCGAGTCGATTGATATACAAAAAATCCTCTCCGAAATCCGGGAGACGGGTGGGCGCGCCGTGGCCATGGAAGTTTCCAGCCATGCGATCGTGCAGAACCGCGTGCGAAACATCGAGTTTGATGCCGCAGCCTTTACCAACCTCACGCAGGATCACCTCGATTACCATGGGTCGATGGATGCCTACTTTGAGGCAAAAGCAGGGCTTTTCGAAGCTCTCGCAGGCCAGAAAAACAAGAAAGGCCGGGCGATTGTGAATCTGGACGATCGCTACGGCCAGAGGCTGGTCGATCAATTTTCAAAGCGGCTAAAAATTCTCACCTTCGGCCGCAGCGTTCATGCGGAATTCCGCGCGTCTGCGGTCCGCCAGGAAATGAACGGCACCACATTCACTTTGGAGGCCAGAGGCAAAAGCTACCTCGTCAGGCTGCCGCTCATCGGCTTGTTCAATGTTTACAACGCCCTTGCGGCAATTGCGGCGACCGTGACATGCGGCGTGGAAATGCGGGCCGCGATCAATGCGCTCGCAGCCGCTCCTCAAGTCCCCGGGCGCCTTGAGCGTGTTCCATCCAAGCGGAATTTCCAGGTTTTTGTGGATTACGCGCACACCGACGATGCGCTGAAAAATGTCCTGCGCACCTTGCGCGAGTTGAGTCCCTCGCACCTCATCACCGTGTGCGGATGCGGCGGAGACCGCGATCGCGCCAAACGCCCACTCATGGCCGCAGCCGCAGCCGAACTCTCGGACCATGTGATCATCACATCGGACAACCCTCGCAGTGAAAATCCCGAGGACATCCTCAAGGATATGCAGACCGGTTTGCGCGGTCGCGCCCATGAGAAGATCACCGACCGCGAAGCGGCAATCCGCCGCGCCATCGAACTCGTGGGTCCGGGCGGGATCGTCCTCATAGCAGGCAAGGGACACGAAAAATTCCAAGAATTCGCCGACAGCAAGATTCCCTTCGACGATGTGGCGGTCGCGGACAGGGCGATCACGGACAAGAAAGGAGCGGAGTCTTAAAATGGACAAAACCCCTCTTCTTGAAATCGCATCCATGTCCGGCGCAAAACTCCTCCGGGACGCTCCCGGCGTTACGATTTCAAATATCAACAAGGACACCCGCACAATCCGTCCGGGAGACCTCTACATCGGCCTGCGCGGAGAGAACTTCGATGGCAATGCCTTCGCCTCGGAGGCAATCGAAAAGGGAGCAGGCGCCGTGCTGCTGGATTCCCCCGATGAAGCTCAAAAACTCTCCACATCGGCTCCCGTCCTCCTTGCCGAAAACAGCCTCACCGCCCTTACGAATCTGGCCGCCGCATGGCGCACAAAGCTCGATCTGAAGGTTCTGGGCATCACCGGCAGCAGCGGCAAAACCAGCACCAAGGAATTCGCAGCCGCCGTGCTGGGCAGCAAATTCAAAGTGGTCAAAACCCACGGCAACCTGAACAACCACATCGGCGTTCCACTTTCCATTCTTGCCGCAAGTGCAAGCGACAAGGCGGCGGTCTGGGAAGTCGGCATGAACCATCCGGGGGAAATCGCCCCGCTGGCGGCACTCATCAAGCCAGACTGCGCGATCATCACGAATATCGGCACAGCGCACATCGAATACATGAAGACCCGTGATGCCATAGCCTTGGAAAAAGGCATGCTGGCAGAGGCTGTGCCAGCCACCGGAAGCGTGATTCTCTCTGCGGAGGACGATAAAACCGACACGATCGCCGCACGCTGCCGGGGAAGGGTCATCCGCACAGGCCTGAAAAACGGCAACCTCACAGCCACGGAGATTGTCCCCGCATCCACAGGAACCACATTCACAGCGGTCCTTCACTCCGCAGACCAAACGCTCACCGCCACAGCATCCATTCCCGTTCAAGGATTGCACATGATCCAGAATGCGCTCATGGCCATTGCGGCCGGACTGGAATTGGGCATCCCGCTGGAAGCCGCCGTGAAAGGACTCGCCCGCACAGAACTGGCTGGTGGCCGACTGGAGCAACGCGTGCACAAAGGAGTCACATTCCTCGATGACACCTACAACGCGAACCCCGATTCCATGGAAGCCGCGTTGAGCACCTTGCGCTTCACTCCCTGCATGGGTCGCCGCATTGCGGTGCTCGGTAAAATGGGCGAACTCGGCGACTATGCCGCCGAGGGATATTCGCGCGTCGGCTGCGCCACCGTTAAGTATGCAGACATCCTGGTAACCGTGGGCCAGGAGGCCCGTCACATCTCGGCAATCGCAAGGGAACTTGGATTCAGCCGCATCCATGAGGTCGAAGACACCTCTGCCGCTGCCAGAATTCTAGATCAACTCGCCCGCCCCGGAGATCTCGTCCTAGTCAAAGGCAGTCGCTCCGCACGAATGGAAACCCTTTTTCAAAAACTCCAAAACTGATGCTCTACTACCTATCCGAACTGAGTGACTGGGCCGCCAAACAAGGCATCAGCAATGACCTCCTCAAGGCACTGAATGTTTTTTCCTACATCACATTCCGGGCCATCTGTGCGGGCATCACGGCGTTTCTCATCAGTGTGATTTTTGGAAATTTTGTGATTCGCAAACTCATCTCCCTGAAGTTTGGCCAACCGATCCGCACCGCAGCAGAGGTCCACAAACTCCACGAACTCCATGGATCGAAAAAAGGAACCCCGACCATGGGCGGCATCCTGCTGATTGGTTCGATTGTGATTTCAACCCTGCTCTGGGCAAAACCCGAGAACCCATTCGTCTGGCTGGTGCTATTCAGCGCGGTTTTCCTCGGTGGCATCGGTTTTTACGACGACTGGCTGAAGGTTACGAAGAAAAGCTCGGACGGCATCAGCAGCCGCCTCAAGTTCACGCTTCAATGCCTCTTGGCTGGCATTTTCACCCTCTTTTTCCTCACAAATCCAAAACTGTCAGCGACCGCACAACAGCTCTTCATCCCGTTCCTCAAGGAACCGCTACTCCTCGGCATGGGGGTTCTCACTTTTATATTCTACCTTCTCGTCATCGTGGGCACATCCAACGCTGTGAACCTCACGGACGGGCTCGACGGGCTCGCAACCGGGTGCACCGCGACCGTGGCGGCAACCTACGCAGTGCTGGTGTATGTGGCTGGCAACATCAAAACCGCAACCTACCTTCAGGTTCCATTCGTCCCCTATGCCGGGGAGTTGGCAGTCCTCTGCGTCGCACTGCTCGGTGCCTGCCTCGGATTTCTCTGGTGGAACGCGCATCCGGCGCGCGTCTTCATGGGAGATACCGGCTCATTGGCAATCGGCGGAATGCTGGGAGCCGTTGCGATCTGCTGCAAACAAGAACTCCTGCTTGTGATTGTCGGAGGAGTTTTTGTCATGGAAGCGATGTCCGTGATCCTTCAGGTCGCAAGCTTCAAAACGACTGGCCGCCGGATTTTCAAAATGTCCCCCATTCACCACCACTTCGAACTCAGCGGGTGGAAGGAAAACACCGTCATCGTCCGTTTTTGGATTCTCTCGGTGCTCTTTGCCCTCCTGGGTCTCGCCACCTTGAAACTGCGTTGAAATGATCTACAGCGGCAAAAAATCAGTTGTTCTCGGTCTCGGCCACAGTGGCGAGGCCGCAGCTGCTTTGCTGCTGGAAGAGGGTGCCGAAGTGACCATTTGCGAATCCACGGACACTCCGAGCGTTCGTGATAAGGCCGCTCAAATGGAGACCAAAGGCATCCGCATTCTCCTCGGCCGCGCGGCTGATGAAGATCCCTCACTCTACGACCTCGCCGTGCTCAGCCCGGGGATCGATCCCGCAGTCGCGCTCGTGCGGAATGTGATCAAAAAAAATATCCCGCTTATCGGTGAACTCGAACTCGCATTTCAAGAATGCACCTGCCCGGTGGTCGCGATCACAGGCACAAACGGGAAAACCACCACAACCGAACTCACGGAAAAAATTCTTACAGGCTGCGGAGTCCGAACCATGGCCAGCGGGAATATCGGTCTTCCTTTTGCACGAGCTGTCCGCCAGAGCCATGAACTCGATGTGATGATTCTGGAGGTGAGTTCCTTCCAGCTCGAAACAATCCGCACCTTCCGTCCGAAAGTAGCCGCCTGGTTGAACCTCAGTCCGAACCACCTGGACCGCTACCCGGGCGTGGAGGAATACCGCGCGGCAAAGCTCAGGATTTTCGAGAACCAAACGGCCGATGACATGATCGTGGTGAACGCATTGGCCGATCTCCCTCCGCTTCCGGCGAGGAAAATCACCTTCAGCGCGACACAGCCCGAAGCAGACTTCACACTCCGGGGCCGTAAGATTTTCTTCCAAGGCAGGCATCTGCTTGATCAATCCGACACACTCCTGCCCGGCGTTCACAATGCGGAAAACATCATGGCCGCACTCGGGATGGGGCTCGGGTTGAATCTCGATCTGGACGATCTTGTTCAGGCGATAGCAGACCATACCCCGCCCGTGCATCGCTGCGAATTCGTGCGCGATCTCGAGGGAGTGCGCTGGATCAACGATTCCAAGGCCACCAACCTCGATGCCTTGGAGAAGGCTATTCTCTCTCAAGATCGGCCAATCATTCTCATCGCCGGTGGAAAGGACAAAGGCGTGGAATTTGACGACAATGCCGACCTCGTCCGCGAAAAAGTCCGCGCCGCCGTGCTCATTGGAGAGATGAAGAACCGCATTGCCTCATCCTGGAAAGACACGGATTGCCACACGACAGGAAGCTTGGAGGAGGCCGTGAACAAGGCCCGATCGCTTGCGCAGTCCGGGGATGTCGTCCTCTTTTCCCCCGGCACTTCATCCTACGACATGTTCCGCAACTACGGGGAGCGTGGGAACATTTTCAAAACTCTCGTTCAAAACCTCAAAAACAATCCATCCAACACACCATGATGTTCAAAAAAAACACCACTGCTCCGCGCCGTCCCGCACGGCGATTGGTTCCAAGAAAAACAATGCACGCCCGTGCGGCTTCGAGCCGTGAGGAGGTGGAGGATTATGAAAGCGAGTCGGAGCCAAGCATGAAACTCTCCCAGGCTTTCATTGTGGTTCTTGTTCTCCATGTCGTTGCCGTTGCTGGCATCTATGGGTTCAACCAACTGAAGGAGAAACCGGCACGCCCGGCCGCTGCGAAAGCAGACCCCCCCGAAGCCGCCGCGACCGCTGCTGTGACTGAAAAGAAAGCCGAGACCGTTGCAAAAGCAGAAACTCCAGCGCCTTCAAAATCGCAGGAGTCGCAGGCCACCTACACCGTGGTGGCCGGTGACACACTGAAACGCATCGCCTCGAAATTCAACACCAGCATTGAGTCACTCGAAAAAGCGAACAACCTCACCAGCACATCCATTATCAAAGTTGGACAAACGCTGATCATTGGTTCTTCCGCAAAAGCCGCCGCAGCCACAGCGCAAGCCGTTGAGACGACAGCCAAGGCCGCGCCGAGACCCGCAGTTGTGGCAAAAGCCCCGCCGGTCAAGCCTGCAGCCGTGCAGGAAAAAGCTGAAGCCAAGCCACTGGAAAAACCACAAAGCACCGAAGAAAAAAGCTATGTCGTTGCCAAAGGAGACAATCCCTACTCGCTGGCTAAAAAATTCAACGTCACTCAAGCGGCCTTGATGAAGGCAAACAACATCGACGACCCAAAGAAACTGAAAATCGGCCAAAAACTGGTCATCCCTTAAGTCCAGCAAAACTTTAGGCGGTTAAAAATTTACGTAATGCACAGAAACGCCATCTATGTCCTGACCTTGTCCGTGGCAGGCCTCATCGCCCTCGGGTTGGTGATGCTTTTCAGCACAAGCGCGTTTGCGGAAGAAAGCAAATCAGACATGTATTTCTTCGTAAAACGCCAAGGCATGTGGCTCTGCGTCGGACTTGTTGTCGCGATGGTGGCTTCCTTTGTGAACTACCATTTCTGGATCAAATACTGGTGGGCTTTCTTTGCTGCTGCCGCACTTCTTCTACTCCTCTGCTTCATCCCGCCTATTGGTCTGCGAATCAATGGATCCTCGCGCTGGATCAATCTCGGCTTCGGTGTCGTGCAGCCCAGCGAACTCGCCAAGATTGCCTCGATTTTCTTTCTGGCCTGGTGGTTCTCCCGGACGGATATCAGCTTCTCCGCCTTCACTACCGGGCTCGCTTATCCCATGGGCATCCTCAGCATCCTCATGGGACTGATCGTTCTTGAAGTGGATATCGGCAACACAGCACTCATCGGAGGAACCGCTGTAGCCGTCCTTTTCATCGCCGGAGCCGCGCTGCGCTGGCTTGGAACACTCATATGCTGCGGACTCGGCGGCATCTTTGTCGTGGCAATGAATGTGTCGGAACGCCAAGGACGAATACTGGCATTCTTACATCCTGAAAAATACAGCCTCGGCGAGGGACTCCAACAATGGCAGGCACTCATCGCATTCGGATCCGGTGGCGTGGATGGCCTCGGACTCGGCGAGGGACGCCAGAAAATGCTCTACCTGCCCTACGCGCACACCGATTTCATTTTCCCGATGATCGGCGAGGAGCTTGGACTTTATGCAACACTTCTCACCGTGTTGGCCTATCTGCTCATCTGCCTCTGCGGCTCTCTGGTCGCGTCGAATGCCAAAGACGATGTCGGCCGCCTCCTCGGAATCGGGGCCGTGATCATGATCACCCTTCAGGCTTGCGTGAATATCGGAGTGACCACCTCGCTTCTGCCGAACAAGGGCATGCCTCTCCCATTCATCAGCTATGGCGGCTCCAACCTGGTCGTCTGCCTGTTTCTCATCGGCCTGCTTGTAAACATCCACCGCCAGGGACGACCACTCGTCTCCCATTTCGCGCCCGCCCTCACGCGTCCACACTTCGAGCCACGCATATGACCGACCAAAAACCATTTCGAGCCATCATTGCCTGTGGCGGCACAGGAGGGCATCTCTTTCCCGGCCTTGCCGTCGCGGAGTCTCTGAACGAGCGCGGCCATGAGGTTTTGCTTTTTGTGTCGGAAAAGGAAATCGATGCCGTCGCACTCAAGGCGCACCCTCAATTCCGGGCTGAAAAACTGCCATCGGTCGGCATGCCGGCGATGCTTCTGTCGCCCGCCTTCATAGGCTTTGTCCGTCGCTGCTGGGATAGCTACCGCCAATGTCGTGCGATTTATCGGAAATACCGTCCGTCCGTGGTTCTTGGCATGGGCGGCTTCACATCCACCGCGCCGATTCTCGCCGCGCGCATGCAAGACCTGCCATGCTTCATCCACGAGTCCAATGCCATTCCCGGCCGTGCCAACCGCCTGGCGGCGAGGTTTGCATCCCGCGTTCTTCTTGGCTTCGAAGATTGCCGCCAGAGGTTCCCGGGAGCTGACTGCATTGTCACTGGCACTCCGGTGCGAAAAAACCTGGGCCAACCGATGGGTCGAAGCGAAGCCATGAAGGTTTTCGGTCTGGATCCCGCACGCCCCACGCTGCTCGTGACCGGCGGGAGCCAGGGCGCGACAGGCATCAACCAGGTTCTCTTCCGCACCGCTCCGCTTCTGGCCCAGTCGGGTATTCAAATCATTCATCTCACGGGCAAAAACGACGATCGACTGGCCGCCGCGAACTACCAGCGCGATGAAATCCCCCACTATGTCGCCCCATTCCATCACCGCATGGAAGAAGCCTACTCGGCGGCGGACCTGGTCATTTCACGCGCCGGTGCATCCAGCCTTAGCGAGCTGTCCCAATTCGGCCTGCCCGCCATCCTGATCCCCTACCCCCACGCGACGGACGATCACCAGAAGGCAAACGGGGAGATTTATGTAAGAGCAGGGGCATCCGTGATGGTAGACGAAAAGGAAATCGTTCCAGAAGTCTTCGCTGCCACGATTTCAAATCTTTTAAACGATCCAACGCGGCGTGCCACGATGGCCGCAGCAACGAAAAAGCTCACGCCGGAATCAGCCGCAAAAAATGTGGCCGATGTCATGGAGCGCGCCGTGAGGGAGGGCGTCAAATGACAGCTGCCGAGCTGCGCCAGGCGCTCACTGCGCCAACGCCAAAGCACATCCACCTGATCGGAGTTGCAGGCTCCGGCATGAGCGGTATCGCCGCGCTGCTGCTTGGTCTTGGCCACAAAGTGAGCGGGTCCGACAAGGTCCACACAACGGAAGTCGAACGCTTGATTAAAAAAGGCCTCGCATTCCATTGCCCCCACTCCTCGGACTGCGTGCACGGCGCGGATGTCGTTATTTACTCCTCCGCGATCAAAGCCGGGAATCCCGCATACGATGAAGCCATCCGCCAGGGACTCCCGCTCGCACGCCGAGCCGACGCACTGGCCGCGGTCATGGACTCGAAGAAAGGCATCGTGGTCTGCGGCATGCACGGCAAAACGACCACTTCGGCCATGGCGGCCCATGTCCTCCGCGCCGGTGGCTTCAAGCCTTGCCACTATGTGGGTGCGGAAATTCCGATTCTGGGAACAAACGCGCGCTGGGACTCCGAAGGCGAGTGGTTTGTCGCCGAGGGCGATGAGAGCGACGGAACACTCATCAACTACCACCCCGAGCACGCCATCGTGCTCAACATCGAGCCGGAGCATCTCGATTTTTACAAGGATCTCGCCGCCATCGATGCTGTTTACAAGCGACTCATCAACCAAACATCCGGCAAGGTTTTCTACTGCACGGATGACGACGGAGCGCGGCGTGTGTGCGCATCGCATGCCCGTGCCATTTCCTATGGTCTCGGTGCCGAGTCTCGCTATCGCATCACAAACCTCACTACGGAGAACTTCAAATCCCGCTTCAGTGTCAGCAAGGACGGAAAGACACTCGACGAAGTCGTGCTGAACATCCCGGGTGCCCATAATGCAGTGAACGCCCTCGCCACAATTGCGCTGGCCAGCGAAATCGGACAGTCCTTTGAATCCATCGTCAGCGCACTCGAGAGTTTCCGTGGCGCCAAGCGCCGCTTTGAAATCATTCATGAATCGCCCCGGCAGACCATCGTTGACGACTACGGGCACCATCCCACCGAAATCGCCGCCACACTCGCCACAGCACGCACCGGCGGACATGGGCGGGTGATTGCAATGTTCCAACCACACCGCTACACGCGCACCCAGGCGCTGAAGGACGAATTCGGCAAAGCCTTTGCGCTGGCGGACCATGTTTTTGTTTCCGACATCTACCCTGCGAGCGAGAAACCGATCCCCGGCATTTCCGGACAGACGATTGTCGATGCGATGGTCGCCGCAGGACATGCCTCTGCCACCCATGTGCCCGAAATTTCCCGCATTCATGAAGCAGCCGCCTCCGTGGCGGAGGATGGCGACCTGCTCCTCAGCCTTGGAGCCGGAAATATCCACGAGGCGGGCCAGCGCCTCGCGCAAGATTTGAAAATGCGCGACACCCTCCAGAGCGTGATGGGCCAAGGACGCATCAAACTTTACGAGCCGCTTTCCAAGCACACCACGATGCGAATCGGCGGACCGGCCCAGTTCTGGGTTGAACCCGAGAGTGAAGAGGGATTCGCCGACCTCGTGAGGCATTGCTTTGACGAAAACATTCCTCTCATGGTGATGGGCCGCGGCTCGAACCTGCTTGTGCGCGATGGAGGACTCCCCGGAGTGGTTGCACACCTCTCGCGCGGCGACTTCCAACGCCATGAAGTGAATGGAACCGAGATCACTGCGGGCGTGGGTGTGAAATTCAAACAACTCAGCGCTCTGGCGCGCACGGCGAATATTGCGGGGTTTGAGTGGATGGAAGGAATACCTGGAAACCTCGGCGGCGGGCTCCGAATGAATGCCGGAGCCATGGGAGTCCAAACTTTCGATCAAGTCGTGAGGCTTCGCTTTTGCGATCAAGACGGAAACATTTTTACAAGGACTCCTGCGGAAATGGATATCCACTACCGCAGCGTTCCCATGCTGCGAACAAACTACGCCCTTTCGGCAGTGATCTCGGGCAAACCCGGCACTCAGGCTGAGATTGATACCACGATCGCCAAGTCCGTTGCCAAACGCCGCTCCAGCCAACCCGTCGCAGCCAGCGCAGGGTGCATTTTCAAAAACCCATCGGCGATTCCAGCCGGAAAGTTGATCGAAGAACTCGGCCTCAAAAACTTTTCAGTCGGCGGCGCCCGTGTATCCGAAATTCACGGGAACTTCATCGTCAACGACGGCGGGGCGACATCTGCGGATGTCCTGACACTGATCAAAGAAATCCAGACCGCCGCCGAGCGAACACGTGGCATCCAGCTTGAAACCGAGGTTCAAATTGTGGGGGTAGATTTATGAAGCAACAGCATTCCGGAATTCTGAAAAACAAAACCGTAGCGCTGCTCAAGGGCGGCCCAGGCAAAGAGCGGGATGTTTCACTCCGCTCGGGAACTGCCGTTGCGAAAGCCGTCCGCGCCGCCAGGGCCCAGGTCATTGAAATCGATGTCACCACACCGGAAATAACCCTGCCCGAATCCGTGGATCTGGCATTCAACATCATCCACGGCACATTCGGTGAGGACGGCCAACTGCAATCGATCCTCCATGACCGGGGCATACCCTATACAGGCGAGGGAATTGCAGGCAGCCACACGGCGTTCGACAAAATCCTTTCGAAAGAAGCCTTCGACCGCGCGGGAGTGCCGACATCGACATGGCAAAAAATCCGTAAAGGAGAGTCCCCGAGCCTCCCGTTGCCTTATGTCGTAAAAGCTCCGCGCCAAGGTTCCAGCGTGGGCGTGCACATCATCCGTGATGCCTCTGCACTTCCCGCCGCGCTGGAGGACTGCTTCCAATATGGTGAGGAAGTGCTTATCGAAAGTTTCTTTGCAGGCAGGGAACTGACTGTTGGAATCCTCGGCGGTGAGGCTCTGCCTGTTGTTGAAATCGTTCCTAACGATGGTTTCTACGATTACGACCATAAATACACCAGCGGGGCGTCCGAATACTTCGTTCCGGCTCCTCTAACAGAAGCCCAAGCAGCCAGCATCCAGTCCACCGCCTGCGCCGCACACCGCGCTCTCGGGCTCGAGGTTTACTCCCGTGTGGACATACTGCTCGCGCCGGATGGCTCGATGAGTGTTTTGGAAATCAACACAATCCCGGGTATGACCGAGTTGAGCCTTCTGCCCAAGGCGGCAGCCGTCGCGGGACTCGATTTCCCCGCCCTCTGTGAGGAAATCGCCGGACTATCACTTGCGAAGAAGAAGCCCTGATGAAATCAGCCTCCGCCACCAAGAAACGAACGCCAAACGGGGTGCACCACCTGAATGTGAAGATGCGCGCCCGCGCGGCGCAGAGAAAACGCCAGCGCCTGATAGGACAACTCTGCGCGGTTACGCTTATCGTGGCCGTGGCTTGCGGGCTCATTTGGTTCGGGCTTAACAAGGCCCTGGATAAATTCTTTTTCTCCAATCCCGCCTACAACCTCTGCGAACTCGAAGTCGAACTGGACGGCGTCATGACACGCGAGGACCTGCTTGCGGAGACCGGAATACAATCCGGCGACAACATCTTTCGCATCGATATTGCAGGCATCGACCAAAAACTCCGCGAGATCCCGATGGTTGCGGATGTTTCCATCGAACGCATCATGCCCGGCCGCATTGAAATCGCACTCACCCGCCGCATTCCCGTGGCGTGGGTTTCCAAGTCCTCTGATTCCTCCGTGGATTACGATCCCAACTCTATGCTCCTTGTGGACGACTCCGGCTTCCTCATGAAGCCGAGGCTGCTTCAACAGGAATACCACCAACTCCCGATCATCTACGGCGTGAAGGTGGAAAAAATCCAAGAAGGCAGCCTCCTGGAAGGGGATGATTTGAAAAATGCCCTGACCCTTTTGCGCGAGGCCCGGGACCAGGCAAAATCCCTGCTGGTCATACGCTCACTAAACATCAGCAAGGGCTACTGCATCGATGCTCTCACCGACCAAAACGCGCGGGTGAAATTTGCCTCCGGCGACTTCCCCACCCAATTGATGAAACTCCAGCGCCTGCTGGAGCATTGCCGCGACACCGGACGGGAAATCGAATCCGTGAACCTCATGGTGGCTAAAAACACGCCTGTGAAATTTGTCATGGCCGCGCCTCCCGAACCCTTTTCAGACAAGCAAAAGTCGATCCCTCAAAAATCCAAACCCAAGAAAAACTGATGGCCCGCGAAAAAATTCACGTTGGACTGGAAATCGGAACCACCAAGGTATGCGCTGTCGTGGCGGAGTGCCACCGCGACGGGGAAATGCGGATTTTGGGCGTAGGAGAGAGTCCATCGCGCGGAGTCCGAAAAGGCGAGATTGTGGATTTCAAAAATGCCACCCAGTGCGTTCACGACGCCTTGGCTGATGCCGAAGACCGCAGCGATCACGAAATCAAAGGCGTGTGGCTGGCCATTTCAGGGAGCCATATCAAGAGCTTCAACAACCGCAGTTCCGTGACCCTGCCGGAGGAATCCACCATCACGGCCAAGGAAATCGAAAGCGTCGAATTCAAAGCCAAGGAAGCCGGGATTCCAAAGGAGGATGTGATCATACACTCCGTCATCCAACGCTACTATGTCGATGGACAGGAAGGCGTCATCGATCCGCATGGCATGATGGGAACCAAGCTGGATGCGGATTTTCACATCATCCACGGCGTGACGAACCGTATTCAGAACGCGATCCGCTGTGTCCGTGAATTTGATATCGATGTCGAGGATATCGTGGTGAATTCAGTCGCCTCCGCGCAGGTTGTCCTCGACGAGCAGCAGAAACAGGCTGGAGCGGTGCTCATCGACATCGGCGGCGGCGTGACCGACTACATCGTTTACAAGGACGGTGCGGTTTGCCATAGCGGAGTCATCGCGATCGGCGGAGACCACATCACCAACGATCTCTGCATCGGCCTCCGGATTCCGATCGCCCGCGCTGAGAAACTTAAAATCGAAGAAGGCTCGGCCATCACCGAAAACATCTCTGCGAGCGACAAAATCACACTGAAGAACGACACGGGCTTTTCCGGCCGAGACATCGACCGCCTCATGCTGAACATGATCATCCAGGCCCGCCTTGAGGAACTCTTCGGCATTCTCCGCAAGCGCATTCAAGAGGTCGTTCCGGAACACCTCCTTGGAGCAGGCATCCTTCTCACAGGCGGCTGCAGCCTCCTTCGGGGAATTCGCGAGGCGGCGGAATCCGTCTTTCCAGGAACCCCGGTGTATCTGGCCCATGCGCAATCGGTGTCGGGCCCGATGTCAGCTTTTGAAAACCCCCAACTCTCCACATGCATCGGCGCCGCGAAGTATGCCCAGGCCGTGCACGCCGAGATGCCGGAGGAATCACTCCTCGACCGCGTGAAGGGATTTTTCAGCGGCAGAATGTAAATTTCCTATGATTACCTATCCCCGTTGGCTTGATCGTGGCACCGGCAAGGAACCGGTTCTCAGACTCCTCGGCATCGGCAATGCCGGTGTGAACATTGCAGACCGTATCGCCGTCCGGGCTTCCCTGCCCCTCGAAACGGTGGCGCTGAACTCGGATCAGCAATCACTTAACGCTTCGGTGGCATCCCGAAAAATAGCACTCGGCCCGATGACAACCCACGGCCTTGGAGCCGGTGGAGATCCCGAAATGGCACTTGAAGCCACCCGCGAATCCATGAGCGAACTCCGCCAGTCTGTAGAGGGTGCCGATGTTGTTTTTCTTTGCGCGGGTCTCGGTGGAGGAACAGGTAGCGCGACAACCCCTCAACTCGCCGAATTGGCGCGTGCAAACGGTTCGCTTGTGATCGCAGTGGTAACAACTCCTTTTCAATTCGAAGGACGCCGCCGATCCCAGCAGGCGCAGGAGGCCATGCAAGGCATCGCCCGCCATGCCGACGCCATCGTGCATTTTGAAAACGATCGCATGGCGGAAATCACCGCTCCGCGCACTGAAGCGGAAGAAACATTCGCTGCATGCGACAATATTCTCTTCCAATCGGTGGCATCCCTCACACGCCTGATGGCCTGTCCCGGTCCGATGGCGGTGGCTGTGCCCGACCTGCTCGGTGTCCTCCGCAGCGGAGGAGGCGCCTTTTTGTTCGGCAGCGGAGAGGCGGATGGAGGGAACCGCGCCCATGAGGCTCTCGAGCAAGCGCTCCGAAGCCCTCTTCTCGACAGGGGACGCCTCCTCCACGAGGCCAGCAAGGTGCTTGTCCACCTTTCAGGCCCACGCTCGCTCACCTTTGCGGAAGTGGCAGCTATCATGCAGGAGATTTCGAAAAATACTGCTCCCACATCCCTTCTTCACCTTGGCGTGAGTGTGGCGCGTGATGATTCCGCGCCGCTCATTGTCACGCTCATCGGGCACTGCGGCACGGATGCGAAGATCGAGGCGGCGGCACCGGTTCCCATAGCAGAGCCAGTGCGCACGACCCCACCTGCCTTGTTTGCAGAGGAAGCTATTCAATCCACCCCGCCTCCGTCGACACACGCCGAACCGAAAACAGCCGCTCCGAAAGTGAAGCAGGAGGACCTTCCTCTGGAACCCATCGCGCGCGGACGGTTTGAAAAGGTCGAACCGACGATCGTGGAAGGTGAGGACTTGGATGTCCCGACCTTCCTGCGCCGGAAACTTAAAAAATAGGGCCCAGCGGGCTCATTCAACGGTCACACTCTTGGCGAGGTTGCGAGGCTTGTCCACATCGCAGCCAAGCTCCACCGCGATATGGTAGGCGAGGAGTTGAAGCGGAATGACGCTGAGAATCGGCGACAAGTAGTGCGGGGCATCGGGTATCAGGATCACATCGTCGCAGATTTTTTTCAGCGCGGTGTCGCCCTCTGTGCCAATCGCGATGACCGGACCTTTGCGGGCCTTGACCTCCTCGATGTTACTTATGTTTTTTTCAAAAACCGCATCCTGAGGCGCAATGAAGAGCGAAGGCGTATCCTCTGTGATCAGCGCAATAACGCCGTGCTTTAGCTCCGCACTGGGGTAGCCCGAGGCTGAGATGTAACTGATTTCCTTCAGCTTGAGCGCACCTTCCAGAGCAATCGGATAGTGCGCCTGGCGTCCCATGAAGAGGAAATTTTTCGCCTGCGCGTATTTTTTGGCAATGGCGGCAACCTGTGACTCCAATTCGATCGTGCGTGCCACCAAGTCGGGCAGTTTTTCCATCTGTGCGATCATATCGCGGCCCTCACTGTGCGAGAGATGCCGGATGCGTCCAAGGAGAAGCCCGAGGAGGGTGAAGATCGTCAACTGCGAGGTGAATGACTTCGTGGCGGCGACTCCGATCTCCGGTCCCGCGTGCATGTAGACGCCGCCATCGCTTTCGCGGGCGATCGTGCTGGCGACATTGTTGCAAATGCCAAGCGTGCGGTGTCCCTTTCGCTGGCTCTCTCGCAGGGCGGCAAGTGTGTCGGCAGTTTCCCCGCTTTGGCTGATGACAAAAGCAAGTGTGTCGCGCTGGAGTGGGATGTTGCGGTAACGAAACTCACTGGCGAACTCACACTCCACGGGAATGTGCGAAAGCGACTCGATGATGTATTCACCCGTCATGGCTGAATGGAAGGCCGTCCCACAGCCTGCGAGCACGATGCGATCCACTGCGCGCAAATCGGAGTTCGTCATATTTAGCCCGCCGAGCTTCGCCGTGGCTTCTTCGAGTGATAACCGCCCACGCATGGCATCACGAACGGTGTTCGGTTGCTCGTGGATTTCCTTGAGCATGTAGTGCGGGTATTTCCCCTTGTCCACCGACGAGGCATCAAACTCGACCCGGCTGATCTGAAAACCCGCTCCACCACCTGAGACGGTGGAAATCTCAAACCCTTCGGCTTGGAGAGCAACGATCTCGTAGTCGTTCAAGTAAACCACATCCGGGGTGTGAGCCACGATCGCGCTGACATCGCTCGCCAAAAAATGTTCGTCCTTGCCTATGCCGAGAACGAGAGGGCTTCCACGCCGCGCGCCGACGATCACGCCCGGGACATCCGCATGGACGACCGAGATGCCGTAAGTTCCGATGACTTGGCGCAGGGCCCTGCGAACGGCCTCGACCAGCGAACCTTTGTCGCGTGTGGCGGACTGGTCAAATGCTTCGCCGACGAGATGCGCCAGAACTTCGGTGTCCGTTTGGGAGTGGAATTCATGCCCCCGCTCGGCGAGTTGCTCGCGGAGTGTCTGGTAGTTTTCAATGACGCCATTGTGAACGAGGTAAAGACGCCCCGAGCGGTCCGAGTGGGGGTGCGCGTTTTCGCGTGTCACCGCGCCATGGGTAGCCCAGCGGGTGTGGCTGATGCCGATTTGACCCGAAACGGGATTTTTTTCGATCTCTTCAGCCAGATTGGCAATGCGGCCAACGGCTTTTCTGACATCGATACGGCCCGGTTGAAGCAAAGCCACACCGGCCGAGTCGTATCCGCGATATTCCAAGCGGCGCAGACCATCCAAGAGAACAGGAAGCGCGTTCGAGGATCCTATGTAAGCAACAATTCCGCACATAAAAGCAACGTGACAACAGTTTGCCTCTCGCGCAAGCTTCCCAACACTATGACCGTTCAGCCCTCCTCCTCATTCAAGTCCGACACTCTCGCCATCATCATGGGAGGTGGTGCGGGCTCACGACTTTTTCCGCTTACCAAGGAACGCTCCAAACCGGCTGTCCCGCTCGGCGGCAAATACCGGCTGGTGGATATTCCAATCAGCAACTGCCTCAACTCGGGACTGCGTGGCATTTATATCCTCACCCAGTTCAACAGCGCTTCCCTGCACAGCCACATCAACGAGAGCTACAAGTTTGACAACTTCA
>Ga0209229_10000213_pt1 | contig 22777 bp, 16 predicted proteins | sample SanBayMetagenome_FD_187466 | JGI IMG/M metagenome (GOLD analysis project Ga0209229, IMG submission 187466) | Freshwater and sediment microbial communities from dead zone in Sandusky Bay, Ohio, USA (SPAdes) (version 2) | ecosystem: Environmental > Aquatic > Freshwater > Lentic > Sediment... | reverse complement strand
CTGATAGCCGGGGAATCCCTGTGCACCGGTAGCTTTTGTGCCATCGTAATTGCGATAGGAAGCCTCTTCCCCTGCAAAGATTTTGTAATTCTCCATGCGGTATTCAACGCCCAGTCCCAAGTTGAAATTCTTGGCGAACGTGCGGTTGAAATTCAGGTTGGTTGTATTCTGGAGGTAAGAAAATCCACCATCGTCAAAATGACGTTGGGCATCTCCTTGAGAAGCGTTGAAGGTTTTGTCTCCGAAGAAATGGAAATTGTTACGTCCGGTGGTATTGCTCAGATCCCATCCCCAAGAACCGAAAGCAACCCCTTTTGCACCGGCAGTAGCCGACACGTCGTTGATCTTGGTTTGGATGTGCGGGCTATACCAAGTTTCGCCACTACTGGAGCGACGCATGATCGACTCAACGAAGATCAGGTTGCCGTTGGCATCCGTGGGGAAACGGTCGGGACGAGCAGAGAAGTTGCGGGTGAATGCATAAGCATCTGACGCACGGCTATTCTGACTACCGAACGAGTAGATCGTTGTTTTCCCTTTTGTAGGTAATTCAAAATTGTAGAAGGTGCTGAAGCTGTTCAGTCCGGCATCACCATGACCCCGACGATAAATGTTCAAGGGCAGGGCATCATCCAGTACCTGGCGGAATGTTTTCGCAGAGCTGGTTCCTTCGAACGTGAGGTTCAGGAATCCACCTTTGTTACCCATCGGAACACCGAAGTTCACGTTGGCATTCAATCCACGACCATCGAGCTTCTTGCCGTACTCATAATCAGTTTGCAAGCTCTCTTCGAAGGCGGTATTGTAGGTCGGATCGTAGTATCCACTCATGCCGATCGAGCCAGTGATCTGGTTGATAGACTTTTTAGTGACGATGTTGATCACACCGGCGATCGCATCTGAGCCATATTGAGCGGAGGCGCCATCACGCAGGATCTCTACGCGGTCGATCGCGGAGGCAGGCAATGAGTTGAGATCGGTACCGGAGTTGCCGCGTCCGCGGGTTCCGAATACAGCCACAAATGCTGTTTGGTGGCGGCGCTTACCGTTCACCAGCACCAGCGTTTGATCCGGGCCTAATCCGCGCAGCGTAGCCAGATCGATGTGGTCGGCTCCGTCGCTACCGGATTGCTTGTTGTAGTTGAATGAAGGAGCCAGGTAGTTGAGGGTGGAAGTGAGATCCAGACGACCGGTAGTGGCCGTTGCTTGTCCCACGTTGATCACATCAACAGGCGCCATGGTCTCTGTTTTTACACGACCCGCGCGGCGAGTACCCACCATGACGACTTCGCCCATGGTTTCCGTGGACGTAGCCAGTTTTACGGAAAGGGTAGCCGATTTGGCAGAGATGGTTTGTTTTTGATATCCGATGGAGGTGATCTCCAGCATGTCATCCTCGTTTGCAGCCAGGCTAAAGGAACCATCGGCTCCGGTAAGAGCCATTTTGCCCGATTTCAGGGCTTTGATGGTTACACCCGAAACGGGTATACCGTTTGCATCAAGGATTTTTCCGGTGACCATGCGCTGGGCCATTACAGCCAGGGTGGTGCACACAAAAAGAGCGGCCAAAAGGAGCGCCTTTCTCATAAAGCGGTAGTTTGGTGAGTAATAGACTTAAAAATAGGGGAAATAATCGGTTTACCCCCCTAATAATTTAGGCAGAACGGCCGGGGTATTGTTTGATGGCTTCCTCCAGACAATCCATCGCTGCTGAAAGGTCTGTCAGGTTCAAAACATAGGCCAGCCGGACTTCCTTTTTTCCAAGTCCCGCCGTACCGTAAAATCCAGTCGCCGGCGCCAACATCACGGTCTGTTTTTCATGACGGAATTCCTCCAGCAACCACTGACAAAAACGGTCCGAATCATCGATGGGTAACTGGGCGATCGCATAAAAGGCTCCGCCCGGGTTCGGGCAAAACACCCCATCCATGGCGTTGAGACGAGCTACCATCAGGTCCCGGCGACGCAAATACTCCGCTTTCGGTTCATCGAAATAATGCGACGGCAGATCAACCGCCGCTTCTCCCAGGATTTGGGCCAAACCGGGCGGACTCAATCGAGCTTGAGCGAACTTTAAAACCGTTTGATACAACTCTTTGTTTCGGGTCACAAATGCACCGATCCGAGCCCCACAGGCACTATATCGCTTGGAAATGGTATCCATCACAATGGCATGCTGCTCCAGCCCCTCCAACTGCAAGGCACTTACAAACTCACCCCCATAGCAAAACTCCCGGTAAGCCTCATCACTGAACAGGTAAAGGTCGTGTTTGATGCAGAGCTGCCTTAACGCTTCGAGTTCAGCCCGGCTGTATAAATAGCCGGTGGGATTGTTCGGGTTGCAGATCACAATAGCTTTTGTATTTGCCGTGATCTTCTGCTCAAAATCAGCAATGGGCGGAAGGGCAAATCCATCCTGAATCTGGGAGGTGATGGGTACAACACGCACACCCGCAGCACAAGCAAACCCATTGTAATTCGCATAAAACGGTTCGGGGATGATCACCTCGTCACCGGGATTCAGACAGGCCAGAAATCCGAACTGGATCGCTTCACTGCCACCGGTGGTGATCATGATCTCGTGATGCGTCACCTCAATACCGACGCTGCGATAATACTCAACCAATTTCTTTCGATACGATTCATTTCCCGCGCTGTGGCTGTACTCCAACACTTTGATGTCGGCCTTGCGTACGGCTTCCATGACTGCCGGCGGCGTTTCAATATCAGGCTGACCGATATTCAGGTGATAGACTTTAACCCCTTCACGCTTCGCCGCTTCAGCAAAGGGAACAAGTTTTCGTATCGGGGAAGCGGGCATTTCTGCACCGCGGTTGGAGATCTTTGGCATGGGGCAAAATTACAGTTCAAAAAACGACAAAGCCTCCGTAAGGAGGCTTTGTGCATAAGTTAACGAACAGCTATTACAGCTTGGGTATTTGTTTTTTCTGTGCTTCATAAGCTTCAGCACTTAACACCTCACCAGTGATCTGAACGGTTTTCGTTTGATCGATGCCGGCAAACTTCACATACACATCTTTTGTGAAGGGCGCTACAGCCGCAGCATTATACTGCACTTTCAATTTGGCGGTAGCTCCGGGCAGGATGGGCTCGGTGATCTTCTCGGGAGTAGTGCAACCGCAGCTGGCCCAGCTGTTCTCCACAACCAGTGGCTTAGAACCGATATTCTTGATCTCAAACATGTAGGTCACTGGCTCGCCTTGCTTGATCTTTCCGAAATCATGTTTTTCTACATTCATTTTAACCGTCTCTTCGATTTTCACTTGTGCCATCGATGCGATGGAAACAAAAAGGGCTGCAGTCAGGATCCAGATTTTTTTCATGATAGTTGTTTTATTAGTTGGATTGTTTTTTCAGTAATTCAACGGAAGCGTTCTTAGGGGCCGGTCCCTCCGGAGCACGCCAAACGGTTCCGGCAACAGTGAATTGCTTGACACGCTCACCATATTGGATCGTGACGGGCTTTTCAAATACACCCTCTGCGGCGGCATTGTACCCGACACGGATAGTCGTGGAGCCGCCGGGTGCGATCTCTTCACGACTCCATTCAGGCGTCGTGCAGCCGCAGGCAGCTTGTACATTATCTAACTTGATCGACGTCTTGCCGACGTTCTTCACGATAAAATTGTGATAAACCGGTTTCCCCTGAGGGATCTTACCGAAATCGAACTTCATTTCCGTAAGCAGCAGCGGATCTTCACCACTCGGTTTGACAGCTGGGGGCTTGCCATGATCATGCCCGTCATGATCCGAATGGACCTGAGCCTTCGCCCCGTAGGAGAGAAGTGTGATCGCCGCGATTAAAAAGGGTTTCAAAAACATGGGTCAAATGTACAAAAAGATGCAGACTGGGTCTAAAGGGTTGCATCGGCCCTGACCCAATTTTATAAATGGGGTTGCAATTGGCCCTATTTTTGCCTTATGTCCGAACAACTGTCAGCCGCCGAGCAAGCCCTGAGTTTTGAACATTTTCGATCAGCCGTCCTATCTGATTATCGTCATGCGCGTATCAGCCGGGAAGCCAGCCTCTTGGGCCGGCGAGAAGTGCTGGGTGGTAAGGCGAAATTCGGAATCTTCGGCGACGGGAAAGAAGTAGCGCAAGTGGCCATGGCTAAGTTTTTTCAGCCGGGCGATTTCCGAAGCGGCTATTACCGCGATCAGACCTTTATGCTTGCCGCCGGACTGACCAGTGTCCGTGAACTTTTTGCTCAACTCTACGCTGATCCCGATCCCGCCAATGAACCCGCCAGCTCAGGCCGGCAAATGAATGCGCACTTCTCCACGCCCTTCCTAAAAGAGAATGGAGACTGGTTGCCGCTCACCAAACTCAAGAACGTATCGGCGGATTCTTCTCCGACTTCCGGACAAATGACCCGGGCACTCGGATTGGCGTTTGCTTCTAAATCCTTCCGCGAGATCCCCACGCTGCATGCCATGGAGGATCTCTCCAATAAAGGCAACGAGGTATGTTTTGCCACCATCGGTGATGCCTCCACCAGCGAAGGTCATTTCTGGGAAAGCATCAATGCTGCCGGCGTGCTGCAAGTGCCACTGGCTGTATTCGTATGGGATGATGGATATGGGATCTCTGTTCCCAAAAAATATCAAACCACCAAAGGTTCGATCTCTGAGGCACTATCCGGTATGCAGGCCGATGCCGATAAAACTGGATTGCGCATCTATACCGTTAAAGGGTGGGACTATGCCGCCTGCTGTGAAGTATTCGAAGAAGGCATCCGCATGGCCCGTCAATATCATACTCCAGTACTGTTTCACGTGGAGGAATTGACACAACCACAAGGGCATTCAACCTCCGGCAGCCATGAGCGATACAAGTCGGCCGAACGGTTGCAGTGGGAAGAGCAGTGGGACGGACTTCGTAAAATGCGCGAGTGGATACTAAGTAATGGTCTCGCTTCAGAGTCCGAATTGAACACGATCGACCAAGACGCAGCAGAACAAGTAAAACAGGAGCGAACGCAAGCCTGGGAACAATTCAATACACCCATCCGAGAACAGCTTGCGAAAGCAGCTGATCTACTCGACTCGTTAAGCAACGCCTGCCCTGAACAAGCAACCGACCTAAAATCGATCGTTTCGGACTTGCGCGCGAATCGAACACCGCTACGCCGCGATATCATGAAAGCGTTGCACCGCAGTCTTGATTTGGTCGGAACAACGGATGCTTCCTACTGGACGCGTCAATACTTTCAGGAATTGCAGACCGAAAATGTCAACCTGTACAACACGCATCTTTACAATGAAAAAGGTAGGTCAGCCCTGCAGGTGCCTGAGGTTAAGGCCGATATTCCGGCCGATGCACCTGTACTGAATGGCTTTGAAATTCTCAATAAATACTTCGATCAACTGTTTGCTCGTGATCCGCGTGTGATCGCCTTCGGCGAAGACCTTGGTCATATCGGGGATGTGAACCAAGGGTTCATGGGCTTGCAAGAGAAGTATGGTGTGCAACGCATTTTCGATACGGGGATACGAGAGCTGACCATCATCGGTCAGGGTGTCGGACTTGCCATGCGTGGCCTTCGGCCCATCGCGGAGATGCAGTACCTCGACTACCTGCTCTTCGGTTTGCAACCACTGAGTGATGATGTATCCACCTTGCATTACCGAACTGGCGGAAAACAATCCTGTCCGCTCATCGTACGCACCCGTGGCCATCGACTCGAAGGGATCTGGCATAGCGGATCACCTATGGGCATGATCATTCACGCACTACGTGGCATGCACGTATGCGTACCACGAAATATGACACAGGCAGCAGGTATGTACAATACTTTGTTGCAGGCAAACGATCCGGGACTAGTCATCGAATGCCTGAACGGATATCGCCTCAAAGAATCGCTTCCCAACAATTTGGATACGTTCACGGTCGCGTTGGGAGTGCCTGAAGTGATCGAAGAAGGGGAGGATGTAACAATTGTGTCCTACGGATCCACCTTGCGCATCATTCAAGAAGCAACACAGTATTTGAGGGCAAAGGGCATTTCCTGTGAGATCATTGATGTGCAGACCTTACTGCCATTCGATCTTCATCATCGTATTCTCGAGTCGCTCAAGAAAACAAATCGTATTCTTTTTGTGGATGAGGATGTGCCTGGTGGCGCATCGGCTTATATGTTCACCGAAGTCATGGAGAAGCAGGGCGGATATCGTTTCCTCGATGTGGCACCGCGTACCCTTACGGCACAGGCACATCGTCCGGGATACGGAAGTGATGGGGATTATTTCAGTAAGCCGAATGCGGAGCAGGTGATCGAAGTAGTGAAGGCTATGATGGCGGAGTGATCAGTCCAGAAATTTTTCTTTCCATTCCGGCATGGGCATCCAGCAGCTTTCCATTCGACCGAACCAGCGATATCGGTTCTTGGCAAGGATATTGTACACCCAGTCGCGCACCGGCGATGGGATCAGCATGAATATGTATAGGATGGGCCAGGCACCGGAAAGTTTTCGGGCGATGCGAAGTGCTGCCGTGGATTTGAAATAGAATTTGTCATGTTCAAACAAGACGATGGAGTCGGGACTTGAATCACCGATCTGCTTTTGAAAAAGCGATGTAGCTGTTTTTCCTTCGTTGGGGGCGTAGCTGAAATACCCGTTCTTGTCGCGATGCAGAATGAATTGCACAGCGTTGCAACAGAGATGGCAATGACCGTCGAAAAATATGATCGCCGGTTTTCTTTGCATCATCCCATGTTGTGGAATACTTTTTGCACATCATCGTCTTGCTCCAGCTTTTCGATGAGTTTACTTACGTCTGCTGCTTGCTCGTCATTCACGGGTACAGTAACGGTGGGGATCCATTCTGTTTCAGCGCTGATCGGCGTGATGTTTTTATCCTCCAATGCTTTTTGCATATTGCCAAAATCAGTGAATCCGCAACGGATCACCAAGATCTCTTCGTCATTTTCCCCTGTGCTCTCTCCCAGTTCTTCCAAGCCAAAATCAATAAGCTCCAGTTCCAGTTCCTCCGGACTCAATCCCTCCGGCTTTAATTTGAATACCCCCATTTTTTTGAACTGGAAGGCTACACTGCCACTGTTTCCCAATGCGCCGCCACCTTTATTGAAATGTGATTTTACGTTTGCTACGGTCCGCACATGATTATCTGTAGCTGTCTCTACCAATAAGGCTACGCCGTGGGGAGCATATCCTTCGTACAGAATCTCATCGTAGTTGATCATTTCCTTTCCGAGGGCACGCTTGATGGCGGCCTCCACACGATCTTTTGGCATGCCCACGCTTCTGGCATTCTGATAACAACGGCGAAGGGCTGCATTGGTTCCTGGGTCAGATCCACCGGCTTTAACGGCGATGATGATCTCCTTTCCGATGCGGGTGAATTGCTTAGCCATGCGGTCCCAGCGGGCGAACATGGTGGATTTCCGTACTTCAAATATGCGTCCCATGAAATGGTTTGAGTTCGCGGCAAAAGTACAGCAATGCCCATAAATGAAAACGTCCCGGCCAGGCCGGGACGTTCATTATTGAAGTTTACTTATAATTGTCAGGCGTTTTTCAGCTTACTGTGATGGCGGCTGTAAGCAAAATAAACGATCAGACCGATCCCCATCCAGGCAAAAGCTACTTTCAGGGTTTGAGGATCCAGACCCACGATCATGGCTAAGCAGATCAAGGCACCCAGTGTACAAACAACTGGTACCAACGGCGTCTTGAATGGTCTTTCCATGTTGGGGGATTTCACGCGCAGGATCCATACGCCGATGCTGACCAATACAAAGGCGAATAAGGTTCCAAAGCTGGTAAGATCACCGGCAACGTGACCGGGAACGAAGGCAGCGAATGCGCCGACAAAGACAAACAGGATCCAATTTGACTTATAGGGTGTTTTGTATTTCGGATGCAATACGCCGAAAGCTTTCGGAATCAAACCATCGTTACTCATGGTGTAGAAGATGCGGCTTTGACCCATCAGCATCACGAGGATCACCGATGAGAAACCGGCCAGGATCGCAACGGTCACCGCTTGTGCCAGCCACTCATAGCCGGGCATGAAATTGCTGATCGCATAGGCTACAGAAGCTTCACGTCCTTTTTCCGGATCGACAAAATCCTGCCAAGGGGCAACACCTGTTAGAACGTGTCCGAAGAGAATGTACAGGATCGTACAAACCACCAGTGATCCGAGAATCCCGATGGGCATATCTCTTTTGGGATTTTTCGCCTCTTGTGCAGCGGTCGATACGGCGTCAAACCCGATGAAGGCGAAGAATACGATCGCTGCTCCACCTAATACACCGCCCCATCCGTGTTTATTCCAGCCGCTGTAATCGGCGATGACCTTTCCTGCATTGTCAAGCACAGGCGGTGTGCCTTCTGGAATCATGTAAGGCGTATGGTTGGCAGGGTTGATGAACTGCCATCCGACGGCAATGAATAACAACACGATGGCTACTTTGATGAATACAATAACCGCATTCACCAAGGCTGACTCTTGGGTGCCTTTGATGAGCAACAAGGTCAGGGCCAATAAGATCACCAGCGCCGGCGCGTTCATGATCCCGGTATGCAATACACCGCTTGAATCTGTAAAACTTTCAAACGGAGAGTGCGTCCATTCATAGGGGATAGCTCCCCCCAAAAGCTTGTTCAGGTATTCACTCCAGGCAATGGATACGGTTGCTGCACCCAACGCATATTCCATGATCAGGGCCCAACCGATGATCCAGGCTACCAGTTCGCCCATGGTTACATACGAGTAGGCATAGGCGCTACCGGCGATGGGGATCATGGAAGCGAACTCTGCGTAACAAAGTCCGGCGAAAGCACAACCGATGGCAGCAACAACAAAGGAAAGGGTTACGGCCGGACCAGCAGCTTGTCCAGCAGCGGCGGCAGTACGTACAAACAATCCGGCACCAATAATGGCACCAATACCGAGGGCGATCAGGTTTCCTGCGCCCAGGGTTCTTTTCAGTCCTTTCTCATCGTCTGCGGCATGCGCCAGCATTTGATCTAGTGATTTCTTGGCAAATAGGCTCATGAAGGGTTGGTTTTTGAAGTCTCTAAGATAATGATTCAGGGGTTAGTGAGTAGCGGTTGTCTTATTTCTGGAAATAGCTAAATAATAAAGCGGCACGCCCAGCAAAACAATGATCAAACCCGGCCAGGTGAACTCCGGCTTGTATACGATCAGCAGTATACAGAAGGCGGCACCCATCAAGATATACAGCGCAGGCAGGAAGGGATATCCGAATGCTTTGTAAGGTCGTTCCGCATCGGGTCTTTTTTTGCGAAGAATAAAGATTCCGATGATCGTGAGCATGTAGAATAGTACAACAACAAACGAGATCATATCCAGCAGTTGTCCGTACTTACCACTCAAACTCCAGATGCTGGCAACGACAGCCTGTATCCACAAGGCCGTTTGCGGAACGGATACAGCATTCAGTTCACCAGCTTTTTTGAAGAAGAGTCCGTCTTTCGCCATCGTATAATACACCCGGGCACCCGCCATGATCAGTCCGTTGTTGCAACCGAAGGTGGAGACCATGATCAGTACCGCAATCACATAGGTGCCCACACCTGGGAAGATCTTATTGGCAGCAGCCACGGCCACTCGGTCATCTGCCGGGAAAGCCAGTTCATTTAGCGGAAGCACATTTAGATACATCAAGTTGGCAGAAACATAGATCAGCGTGACGATACCGGTACCTAGTAATAAACTCAGTCCGATATTCCGATGTGGATTTTTCATTTCTCCCGCAATGAAGGTGACGTTATTCCAGGCGTCACTGCTGAAAATGGAGCCTACCATGGCAGCAGCAATGGCGCCCATAAGTGCGGCGCCGGAGATGCCGGTCCAATTCGTGGCCAACGCAGCACTGGTTGCGTCAGCTGCTCCGATGTATTGTTGCGCCTGGAATCCGGTTTGCCAGTTCTGTGCCCAGAAACTTTCTTTGGCTAATAAAAAGCCAAAGGCGATCAATCCAAAAAGTGCCAGCAATTTGGCGGATGTAAAAAGAGTTTGAATGATTTTTCCTTCTTTGACCCCTCGGGAATTGATATAGGTTAGAAGCGAGATAATGGCGATGGAGACGAGTTGTCCGGAGTACACCTTTATGATCCCTGCATCAAAAAGGAAGTAATTATTACCCAACTCCGGCACGAGATAAGCCAGGAATTTTGAAAAAGCGACTCCAACTGCAGCAATCGTTGCGGTCTGAATGACGGCAAAAAAACTCCAGCCGTAGAGGAATCCCATCAGGGGGTTGTATGCCTCTTTGAGATAGACGTATTGTCCGCCTGCTTTTGGAAACATCGAACTCAATTCGCCATAACTGAGTGCTGCGGTGAGTGTCATGAATCCGGTGATCAGCCAGATGGCGATCAACCAGCCGGCACTGCCCACGTTGCGGGTGATGTCGGCGCTGACGATAAAAATGCCGGAGCCGATCATCGATCCGGCGACGATCATGGTGCCATCCCACAAGCTCAGTGTTGGCTTGAAGGAGGAGGAGGTTGATTGGGACATGTGACAAGGTTGAATGATCTTGGAAAATAGGGATTTTATCAGTCCGCATGGCTTCTTTATTATTTTTTATCCTCCTTGTTTTTGCCGATTTTCGACACGCTAAAAAGCTATATGAAATCAAATCGTTTAACTATCTGGATCCTGGTCGCCATGGCGCTGGGTATTTTTGTCGGATATCTCATCAATAAAAACAGCTCTCCGGAATTTATCACCGCGTTCTCCAAGAACGCTAAGCTGCTCACTACGATATTTCTTCGGTTGGTGCAGATGATCATCGCACCGCTGGTGTTTTGTACACTGGTGGTAGGTATTGCCAAACTGGGAGATCTCAAAACAGTCGGTCGTGTGGGTGGAAAGTCACTTATCTGGTTTCTAAGCGCTTCACTCATCAGCTTGCTGATCGGATTGGTACTCGTGAATGTTTTTCAGCCCGGCACCGCCATCGATCTGAGTAATGCCGATAAGACCGGTGCGCAGGACCTAATCGGCAAAACACAGGAGTTCTCGCTGGCCAAATTCATCGATCACGTATTCCCTCGCAGTGTCTTTGAAGCCATGGCTCAAAACGAGATCCTTCAATTGGTTGTATTCAGTATTTTCTTCGGAGTTGCCGCCACTGCACTGCATGATTACTCCAAGCCGGTGGTGAAGGCCTTGGATGCCGCTTCACACATCATCTTAAAGATGGTCGGCTATGTGATGAATTTTGCCCCCTTCGGCGTATTCGGAGCCATGGCGGCCGTGATCGCAACAAAGGGGTTGAGCGTATTCATATTCTACGGACAATACCTAGCTTCTTTTCTGGTGGGCATCGGGGTGCTTTGGATCTTGCTCTTTACAGTAGGATTTGTCCTCTTGAAAAATCGGATGCGATTACTGATCCGCCGTATCGCTCAGCCCATCCTCATCGCTTTCAGTACATCCAGCAGCGAAGCCGTTTTTCCAAAATTGACAGAAGAGTTGGAGCGGTTCGGATGCAAGGATAAAGTAGTTTCTTTTGTCCTGCCGTTAGGCTATTCATTCAACCTGGATGGAAGCATGATGTACATGACATTCGCCAGTTTGGCCATTGCACAAGCCTATGGTGTTCAGCTCGACCTGGGAACGCAGCTGACCATGTTACTCGTATTGATGTTGACCAGCAAGGGCATTGCCGGTGTACCACGCGCTTCCCTTGTGGTGGTCACGGCCACTTGTGCCATGTTCAACATACCTCCTGAAGGAATCGCACTCATCCTCCCCATCGATCATTTCTGTGATATGTTCCGTTCCGCTACCAACGTGGTTGGAAATGCATTGGCCACGACCGCGGTCAGCAAATGGGAAGGAGAACTTACTGAACCCTCTGAATAAGCCGATCATGATTCATTTGTTATTGGATAGTTTTCACTGGACACAATTATTGCAGCCTCAATGGTATATTGCCAATGGCGGATTGTGGTTGCTGTTGTTCGTCGTTTTTGCAGAGACCGGACTATTCGTCGGGTTTTTCTTACCCGGCGACTCACTATTGTTTGTAGCCGGCATTTTTGCGCATGAAATGGACGATAAAACACATGCACCGGGACTGGCCCATACCTTTATGGATGCGATCGGGTTAGGCTCTATACGGTATGAGTTGGTTGACTTATCCGTGCTGATCGGATTGATCGCATTGATGGGAATACTGGGCAACATGGTTGGCTATTGGACGGGGAAAAAAGTAGGCCCCGCGATGTATCAATGGAAGGATCGATTTCTCTTCAAGAAAAAATACCTTCATCAGGCACATGATTTTTATGAAAAGCATGGCGGATTGGCTATTATCGGTGCTCGTTTTCTCCCTTTCATCCGCACGTTCGCACCCATTGTAGGTGGAATCGTTCAAATGGATCCCAAAAAATTTCACTTCTTCAACATAGTAGGAAGTTTTGCCTGGGTGAGCAGCATGATTCTTTCCGGTTACTATTTACAAAAATGGATTCTTTCTCAATTTGGATTTGATCTGAAACAACACCTGGAGGTGATTGTACTGGTGATTGTATTCGTGACTACTGCACCGGTAGCTTGGAAAATGTTATCCGGGCCGAAACAAAAACCTGCTTCCTGATCGATTATGATTGCCAAGAGTCAAAACACTTCACTATTGAATCCTGCGGTCATTGTTGCCGCGCTGGGTTATTTCGTCGACATCTATGATCTGTTGCTTTTCACCATCGTGCGTGAACCCAGCTTATCGGGTTTGTCCGTCAATATGGGCGATAAGCAATCTGTTATGATGGCCAGTACCCAGGTGATCAACTGGCAAATGTGGGGGATGTTGATCGGTGGTATCCTGTGGGGCGTGTTGGGTGATAAAAAAGGTCGATTGAGTGTACTGTTCGGTTCCATTTTGATTTATTCAACAGCCAATTTCCTGACCGGTTATGTTCAAACGGTCGATCAATATGCATATGCCCGTTTTGCCGCGGGAATCGGATTGGCCGGAGAACTGGGTGCAGGCATCACCTTGGTCAGTGAGCTGCTGCCTAAGAACAAGCGAGGTATCGGTACCTCTCTGGTTGCCGGATTCGGTTTGTTCGGCGCTGTTGCCGCCTATTTTACTTTTCATTACACGGCGGATTGGAGGCTTTGTTATAAGATCGGTGGAGCACTCGGACTGAGTTTATTGTTGCTTCGAATCACGGTGGCAGAGAGTGGTATGTTTGAGCAGGTGAAATCGCAAGCGGTACAGCGAGGTAACATTCTCATGTTTTTTACCAACCGGAATCGCTTTCGAAAATATATGCTCGCCATTCTCATTGGCTTGCCAACCTGGTATGTCATCGGTATATTGGTCAACCTGAGTAATCGCTTCGCAACGGAGTTGTACGGGGAAAATCACATCGACTCCGGTCGTTCCATTATGTACGCCTACGCTGCGATCGCGATCGGAGACATCCTGATCGGTTTTGTCAGCCAGTGGTTCCAAAGCCGCAAAAAGGCATTGTATCTATTTTATTCATTTGCCATTCTTTCGGGAATATTCTTTTTCGGAGGCGGCGTAAAAGATGATTCGACCCTTTATTTGGCCTGTGCCATGCTCGGCTTCAGTACGGGTTTCTGGGCCATATTTGTCACCATGGGAGCAGAACAATTCGGTACTAATTTAAGAGCCACGGCTGCAACAACTATTCCCAATATGGTCCGTGGTTCTCTGCCCTTGATGAATTTACTTTTTGTGAGCCTTTTTCAAAACAGCTGGCATCTTTCGTTGGTACAATCGGCCATCTGGACGGGTGTGATCGTAATGAGTATCACACTCGTCGGAGCGTATTTCTCAGAGGAAACTTTTGATAAAGACCTGAATTATCTTGAAGTGGAAGAAACACTTCCCTGATCATGAAGCGTTTTCTGATCATCCGACTTTCTTCTATCGGTGATATTGTACTCACCACGCCGGTGATCCGTTGTCTCAAACAGCAGGTGCCCGGCGCAGAAGTGCATGTGCTGACACGCACATCGTTTCGTTCTGTCCTTCAGCATAATCCCTATATAGATCGGTTGCATCTCTGGGATAAAAGTTATCTGCTCCTGATTGATCAGCTGAAACAACAGTCATTCGATGCGGTCATCGATCTACACCATAATGCCAAAACGCTTCGGATCAAACGCGCACTGGGTGTTCCGGCTTCTTCCTTCTATAAATTGAACATTGAAAAATACTTGCTGACCGCTTTCAAGCTGAATGTTTTACCTAAAAAGCACATTGTTGATCGTTACTTAGAAACGGTGAGGCACCTAGGCGTGCAAAATGACAATCAGGGCCTCGATTATTTTCTGGCCGATTCAGATCAATTGACCCGAGAAGACATACCCGGGGCACAGTGGGGGGGATTTATAGCTGTGGTGATCGGTGCTGCGTTGGGGACCAAACGCTGGCCTACGGAACATTTTCAGGCCCTCTGTCGCGAACTGAACCATCCGATCGTGCTGTTGGGGGGTAAAGAGGACAGGGAAAGAGGTGAGATCATTGCTTCGTCTGATCCGATCAAAATCTACAATGCCTGCGGGCGGTTCACGTTAAATGAAAGTGCCGATTGGGTGAGGCGTTCCAAGTTTGTAATTACCGGCGATACCGGCCTCATGCACATTGCAGCTGCCTTTCACAAACCTATCATTTCTCTTTGGGGTAATACGGTTCCAGCCTTTGGCATGACGCCCTATTATGGAGCCGTAGAAACGGCTCATGTACAATTGGAACACAAAGTTTGGTGTCGTCCCTGCTCCAAGATCGGTTATGCGCGTTGTCCGATCGGGCATTTCTCTTGTATGCAAAAGATTGAACCGGAACAGGTGTTGATCATCGCCCGTCAATGGCTCAATTCGTCTGTTCGCTGAGTTCCAGCCAGCGCCATTCTTTCTCTTCCAGTAACCGATTGATTTCCGTGAAGCGCTGTGTGATCTTTTCCAGTTCCGCATAAGGGAGTTCACCAACGCTCATCTGCTCGGTCAATTGTACCTTCTCGGCTTGCAATTGCGGGATTTCTTTTTCTAAACCCTCAAACTCCCGCTTCTCTTTGAAACTCAATTGGCGTGGCTTAGCCGGCTCGACTTTCTCAACTTCCTCCACTTTTTCAACTTCCACCAGTCTGATCTCGGGATCTCCTGGTTTTCTCGTCTTTTCGTATTCACGATACTGAGCATAATTCCCCGGGAAATCTCGGATCACTCCTTCTCCTTCGAAAACAAATAGGTGATCTACCAGCCGGTCCATGAAGTAACGATCGTGCGACACGATCAGCAAGCAGCCTGGAAAGTCCATCAGGAACCCTTCCAGTACTGACAGTGTCGGAAGATCCAGATCGTTGGTTGGCTCATCTAGGATCAGGAAGTTGGGATTCTTGAATAGGATGGAGAGTAAGTGCAATCGGCGTTTCTCCCCTCCACTTAATTTGTGAATGTAGGTGTATTGTTTATCCGGGTCGAATAGGAAACGTTGTAGAAATTGAGCAGCGGAAAGTGTACCGCCATTGGCTAATGGAAAATTCTCGGCTATGTCTTTTACAAATTCGATTACCCGGAGTTGTTCATCCATGACCAGCCCCTGTTGGTTGTAATTACCGAAAATCACGGTGTCCCCCACATTGATCTTGCCGCTATCGGATTCCTCCAATCCTTGGATCAGATTTAGAAAAGTGGATTTACCGGCGCCATTTTTTCCGATAATCCCAATTCGTTCGCCGCGTTTAAACGTATAGTCGAATCCTTTTAATAGAATCTTGTCTCCGTAACGTTTGTGTACTTTTTTCAGTTCGAGGATCTTACCGCCCAGTCGATTCATCTTCATCTCCAATTGCACTTGGTCGTCGCTGATCTTTCGTTTGGCCTGTTCCTCTATCTTGTAAAAATTATCTTGTCTGCTTTTGCTTTTGGTGGTACGGGCCTTGGGTTGTTTGCGCATCCACTCCAATTCACTACGGTATTGGTTGCGGGCTTTGTCAATGGTGGCGCTATCGCTTTCAATGCGTGCCGCTTTTCTCTCCAGGTAGTTTTCGTAATCGCCGGTATAGGTGTAGAGGTTGGATCCGTCTAGTTCCCATACTTCATTGCAAACGGAGTCCAGGAAGTACCGATCGTGGGTGACCAGTAACAAGGTGGCTCGATCACGATTCAGAAATTGTTCCAGCCATTCTACCATCTCCACGTCGAGGTGGTTGGTGGGCTCGTCCATGATCAGCAGAATGTCGGGTGGACCGAACGTGATGTCGATCAGGGTTCGGGCTAGGGCTACGCGTTTGCGTTGTCCACCACTCAGGGACATCACGGTTTGATCGAGGTGATGGATGTTTAGTTTTCCGAGTATCTGCTTGACCTTAGCATCAAAGTCCCAAGCACCCATTTCATCCATTTCGCCAATTACATCTGTCAATGCATCGGTGTCGGCCGATTCACAAGCAGCCTCGTATCGTTTGATGACCTGAATAACAGGATGCTCGTATGCAAAAATGTTATCGAGTACCGACGCCGATTCATTGAACAGGGGTTCTTGTTCAAACAAAATGACTTGAACGTCTTTGTGTACCCAGCATTTTCCGGAATCGGGGGTTTCTTGTCCGGCCAGAATTTTCAACAGCGTGGATTTGCCGCTTCCATTACGGGCAACGAGCGCGATCTTATTTCCTTGTTGGATGTGAAAGCTAAGTCCCTGAAAAAGTGGTTGTATCCCGTAACTCTTCGATAATCCCTCAGCCGATAAATAATGCATCCTGTAAAATTAGCTTAAAAGAATGGGCTTATCGGGCTGAGAGCCAAATAATAACTGCCAGCACAAGGGTGATGAGTCCCATCCATACCGGCCACCATCGTTGCAAGTTTTCAGTTCGTTTTCTATCGGCTAGCCATTTATCATGGAGTAGGTGTCCGGATCGATTGTGATCAAACCAAGATTTTATCTTCAGATGAATTGAGTGGCTGTCATCATACGACAAGTGTCGACAGGATTCGATCAACAATCGACTGATCTGTTTAGCCGTATCCTTTTCTGTATCAAACTCCCATTCGATTTTATTCCACTCTTCCAATGACCGGTGTATATGTTCACGGAGTCCTTGATGGTCCATACGGTATGGATCCAGCGTTGATACGAAACGCTCCAGCTCTATGCATTTCTGGAGTATCAGAAACAGATCCAGCGGTTTTGTCTCCAACGGTTGGTTGCGGTATTGAGCGTACCAACGTTTCTCCATGTAGGCCGTCCTTAATCGAGGGCGGCTGAGCGTTTCATAGGCCAACTGAATGGATCGAAATCGGTCAACTGCTTGAGTGTCCGTGGGATTTAAATCGGGATGAGAGGTGCGGGCCAGCTTTCGGTAGGCGATTTTGATCTCCTCCGGACTGGCCGAGGGGGGTAGCCCCAAAATAGCAAAATGATCAACCAGCATGCTGCAAAACTAACCCCATCAATGATGTTTTATCAAAATCATACCTTTAGTATCTACAATTCAACAAACTCCCACCATGTCATCCCGCAGAAAATTCATCACACAAAGCGCACAAGCCACTGCGGCCCTGATCATGGTTCCGGATCTCTTATCAGCCACCCCATCTCGACCGATCGTATCTGCAGGCGAGATCGGATATAAGCAGGATCCCCTCGGCTACTCATATAATTCACTGGAGCCGTCGATCGATTCGTTAACCATGGAGATCCATTACACTAAACACGCAGCGGGCTACACCAAGAATATGACCGATGCTATTTTTGCAGAGAAAGTGGATACCTCCGCCCTGGCTATCGCAGAGCTCTTAGCCAAGATCTCTTCCTATTCGACCAAGCTGCGCAACAATGCGGGCGGACATTACAACCATGAGTTGTTTTGGAAGTCTTTACGCGCACCGCGCACATTCAATATGCCCGGTGATGCACTGATGAAACGTTTCAAAGAATCTTTCGGTTCTTTTGATGCGTTTCAAACACAATTCTCGGATGCGGCTAAATCCCGTTTTGGGAGTGGCTGGGCCTGGCTGGTCGGAGAGAATGGAAAGTTGAAGGTAGGTTCTACACCTAATCAGGACAATCCGTTGATGGATGTTTCGGATCTGAAAGGGATTCCATTGCTGGGATTGGATGTATGGGAGCATGCCTATTACCTAAAATATCAAAACCGACGAGCGGATTATATCTCTTCTTTCTGGTCGATCATTAACTGGGATCGAGTGAGCGACCGATTCAATCAATGTTAAATACCCTTTCATGAGAAAAGTACTTTCAGCAGTAGCCACCTCTTTCGCACTTGTGGCTGTCTTTATTTCCTGCCAGCGGGAGGTTTCACTTCCGGACGGGCCCACTAACCCCACCGAAACGGTGAACGATAACATCACCGTAACGGCTGGTGTACGAGGTACTATCATCGATGAAGCAGGCCGCCCGGTTTCAGGAGCCTTGGTCACCTGTAGTGGACAAACCCAATCAACGGATCGTTATGGCAATTTTCAATTCAGAAATGTTTCCATCTCAAAGGCTAACGGATCTGTGAAGGTTGTCAAGCAAGGATACTTCACACATTTCAGAAGTTTCGTGAGCACAGCCGGTCGGATGCACCAGGTTCGTATCCAACTGTTGCCAAAATCAAACAGTGGCAGTTTCGATGCTGCTGCAGGGGGCACTGTTACATTGCCCAATGGCGCCAAACTCACTATGCCTGCTAATGCAGTTGCCGATGCAAGCGGTAATCCGTACAGCGGACAGGTACAGGTAGCCATGACCTGGATCGACCCATCTGCTAATAATCTTTCTGAGACCGTGATGGGCGATCTGCGTGGAATCACAACCGGCGGTGGAGAAAGAGGATTGGAAACCTTTGGTATGATCGGTGTGGAATTGAGTAGTCCTTCCGGTCTTCCTCTCAATGTGGCTACCGGAAAAAAAGCAGATCTGAGTTTCCCGATTCCTGCATCGATGAGCGGCACAGCACCTGCCACCATCGATCTATGGTATTTCAATGAATCACGTGCCCGTTGGCTGCAAGAAGGTGCTGCTACGAAGACTGGAAATACGTATCAGGCACAGGTTAGTCATTTTTCCTTCTGGAATTGTGATGCGCCTTTTCCGCTGATCGATCTCTGCATGACTTTACAGTCTGCTACTGGTAATCAGGGGTTGAATAATGCGGCTGTTCGGATCCGCCGACCGAATAACTCATACGGTTATGGTCGTACCGATTCAGTTGGAAGACTTTGTGGAAAAGTCCCCAAGAATGAAGCATTGACCTTGCTGGTACTTGATCAATGCGGTAATACTATCTATACACAAAATATCGGTCCCTTTACAGCCAATACAGATCTGGGTGTAATTCAGGTGAATATCCCTACAGCCAATACATTGACCATCAGTGGCACCCTTACGGATTGTAGCAACAATCCGGTTGCCAGCGGTGCGGTGTTGATCTATACGGGTGGGTCGCATAGTTATACGGTGCCCGTTACCAATGGCACTTTCTCGCAAACCATCTTGCGCTGCTCGGGCGGGACCTTGAATTTTTCTGTCTTGGGTGTTGATTACAACTCCCTGCAACAGGGTACTGTGTATAGTGGAAGCGGAACAACTGGTCCGGTGAATGTCGGTACTTTACAAGCTTGCGGCACTTCGGCAACACAGTTTGTAGAACTTTTAGTTGATGGCACTCCGTATAATTTCGTTTCTCCGCCTGATCAGATACGACTGATTGATTCAGCGGTGGTGGCGCCGTTTCAGGCATATATAAATGCAACACGTATCAGCCAGGGTGGCGGCACGACTTCCACATCAGCCGTTAATTTCAGTTTCAATCACAATGCTGCTCCTGCAAGCAATCTCGTATTGAACAATGCCAGTGTGTTCCTTTCACAAACACTCAGTAGTCAGCAGATCGTTACGCCTTCACCTACGATCAATTTGACAGCATACGGTCCGCCTGCAACCGGATTCGTAGAAGGAAACTTCAATGTGGTGATGAATTTCGGAGGTACGAATCGAAACGTGGTTTGCACCTTCAAGGTGCGACGCTGATGTTGCATCTGCACAAAAAAGGGGAATCTATGATTCCCCTTTTTTTATTTCGTCAAACGATTCAAGACGCATAGCTCTCTACGGGTTCGCAGGTACAAACCAGATTCCGGTCGCCGTGCGTGTTGTTCACCCGCGCCACGGAAGGCCAGAATTTATTCAGCGCTACGTATGGTAGGGGGAACACGGCCTTTTCGCGACTGTAGCTGTGTTGCCAGTTGTCGGTGATCACGACAGCTTGCGTATGTGGTGCATTTTTCAGCGGGTTGTCCTTTTTATCCGACAGGCCGATTTCGATAGATCGGATCTCCTCCCGGATCGCTATGAGTGCATCACAGAACCGGTCAAGTTCTGCTTTGTCTTCACTTTCCGTCGGTTCGATCATGATGGTTCCGGCAACCGGAAAACTCATCGTCGGTGCGTGGAATCCGTAATCCATCAAACGCTTCGCCACATCTTCGGCCTCCACCTCGGCTGATTTCTTGAACGGACGCAAGTCGACAATGAATTCATGTGCACACCGACCATTGTCGTTTGTATAAAGGATGTCATAGTGCCCATCCAGGCGTGCACGCATATAATTGGCATTCAGGATCGCGAATTCGGTTGAGGCTTTTACCCCATCAGCTCCCAACATTCGGATATAACCATAGGAGATCAATAAGATCGCTGCTGATCCAAATGGCGCCGCGGATACTGCATAATTTCCGTCGGTGCTGACATGTCCGGGTAAGAATGGAGCCAAATGTGATTTGACACAGATCGGTCCCATACCCGGACCACCACCGCCATGCGGAATGGCAAAGGTCTTGTGCAAGTTCAGGTGACAAACATCCGCTCCAATGAGTCCGGGGGCGGTCAATCCCACCTGTGCATTCATATTCGCACCATCCATATACACCTGTCCGCCGTGCTGATGTACAATATCCGTGATCTCGATCACGGTTTCTTCATACACGCCATAGGTGCTTGGATAAGTGATCATGATGCCGGCCAGCTGTCCGCTGTATTGTTCTGCTTTTGCTTTCAGATCGGCCACATCGATATAGCCATTGTCTAATGCTTTCACCACCACCACTTTCATGCCGGCCATCACGGCGGAGGCCGGATTGGTTCCGTGTGCGGAAATGGGGATCAGCATCACATCTCGGTGACCATCACCTCTGGATGCGTGGTACGCACGGATCGTCAGCAATCCGGCATACTCACCCTGAGCACCACTATTGGGTTGCAAACTGCAGGCATCAAAGGCGGTCACGTCACAGAGGTATTCGGAAAGATCAGCGAGTATCTGTTGGTAGCCTTTTGCCTGTTCTGCCGGAGCAAAAGGATGCAAGCTACTCCAGCCGGGCCAACTCAACGGCATCATCTCTGTAGCGGCGTTCAGTTTCATGGTGCAGCTGCCCAACGAGATCATCGATGTGTTCAATGAGAGGTCCTTATTCTCCAGTGATTTGATATAGCGCATCATCTGACTTTCACTGCGATGGCTGTTGAATACGGGATGCAGCAGGTAGGCTGACTGGCGTTGAAATGCAGCCGTGATGCCGGTTTCTTCATTTGACGGATCGATCGAAAAACCAACCGGGTCGGTTTCGTTTTCAAAACAATTGATGAGGTCGAATAAGTCAGTGACCTGTGTTGTTTCATCGATAGAGATACCGATGTGATCCGCGTTGATGTAACGCAGATTGATCTGCTGTCGCAATGCTTTTTCCCGGATCGACCCGAGCTGCTCAGTCTGAACAGTGATCGTGTCAAAAAAGCCATCAGTCACCACGTTAAAGCCGCGTGTGCTGAGTGCATCGGCTACGATGTGCGTGTAGTGGGCTACACGTAGTGCGATCTTTCTGAGTCCATCCGGACCATGATACACCGCGTACATAGCGGCCATGTTCGCGAGTAAGGCCTGTGCGGTGCAAATGTTAGAGGTGGCCTTTTCACGTTTGATGTGCTGCTCACGAGTCTGCAAGGCCATGCGAAGGGCTCGGTTACCATTTGCATCGATGCTGATTCCAATGATGCGTCCGGGCATGGATCGTTTGAAATCGTCTTTTGTAGCAAAGAAGGCGGCATGCGGACCACCATAACCCAACGGAACACCAAAGCGCTGTGCGGATCCGACGGCTGCATCTGCCCCCAGCTCACCCGGAGGCGTGATCAGGGTAAGGGCCAACAGATCCGTGGCCATGACCACATATCCGCCAATGGCATGTACTTGGTCAATGAAGGATCGATGATCGACGACCGCGCCGAGGTTGTTGGGGTATTGTAGTAATGCACCGAAGTAGGATGCATCGAGTCTTGCATCCTGATAATTGCCTACCACCAGTTCGATCCCAACGGGCAGGGCTCTGGTTTTCAGGATCTCGAGTGTTTGAGGGAATACCTGTTCGTCGACAAAGAATTTGGGTCGGTCGATGTGGTCTTGCTTGTTGAGGCTGTTGAAGAACATGGTCATCGCCTCGGCAGCGGCAGTACCCTCATCCAGCAAGGAGGCGTTGGCGATCGGAAGGGCTGTGAGATCAGACACCATGGTCTGAAAGTTCAGCAGACTTTCCAAACGTCCTTGAGCGATCTCTGCCTGATAGGGGGTGTATTGGGTGTACCATCCTGGATTTTCAAAAATGTTTCGAAGGATCACTGACGGCGTGATGGTATTGTAATAACCCTGACCGATATAAGTCTTAAACAAATTATTTTTTTGAGACAGTCCCTGCATGTGTTGTAGGTAC
>Ga0209229_10000212_pt1 | contig 22816 bp, 18 predicted proteins | sample SanBayMetagenome_FD_187466 | JGI IMG/M metagenome (GOLD analysis project Ga0209229, IMG submission 187466) | Freshwater and sediment microbial communities from dead zone in Sandusky Bay, Ohio, USA (SPAdes) (version 2) | ecosystem: Environmental > Aquatic > Freshwater > Lentic > Sediment... | reverse complement strand
TCTGCCATCTTTTGTATTATCTCATCATGTTTTCGAGCTTCTTCAATAACTTCTTTTGATGCTCGATATTTTGCCGTTCTCTCCGCAACTTCCTTGGCTACTTTCTTGGCACTCTGAGTATTCTTAAATACCTCTGTAATTAAATTACCTGACCAAGCCCCTGCTAGTACCCCGACTCCAATCCGTACAGCCAGATTGTCAACCTCTAATACGTCTAACCCTGCCTGTAACCCCAAATCCAGAGCTTCACCAACAACAACAGAAGTTAAAACTGTTCCCCATTCGATAACCGCAGATCCACCAGCCAACATTGTAACTATCGGAATCCCAACTTCAGGAAGTAATGCGAAAGCCAAGCTGATCCCAATCGGAACCAGAGATTTAACAGCTTTCCCCATTAGGTCTGTGGTTTCTGTAATGGGTTTCTTGTACTGTTCGGGTTTCTCTAAGGCTTCTTTGTACGCCGTATACTGGGCGACGTGGAACTCTAGTTTTTCCTTGAGTGAAGCGTCTGCCGGGGGTTTGGCAATATTGGCTTTTCTGATTGCCTGTGCCATGGGATCTTTATCATCCCCGTACTGATCAGCGATTTCTTTAGTGACGCTATCAATCCACTGGTCTAGCTGCTTGGTAAATTCGGGGTTAACTCGGGCTTTCTTCTCAAGTTGGCTGATCATTTTAGCCATAGGTAGACCGATCGCCAGTCCTGCCCTGTCCCTAAAGCCAGAATCTTTTAATAGAGATTGAATAGTCTGTACGCCTATATCTACCGCTTCACCTAGAACGGGAGCCGCGTCTTGGACTGATTTAACTGCCTTTGAAACCCCTGAAGCAAACTTGCCTGTCTGATCTCTAAGGATGGTTTCTTGTTGTTTCAGCCAGGGAGCTTTATATTCTTTGGTTACAGGAGCCACGGCTTCGGTCTGGAGTCGTAATTCCGTTAGGTAGAACTGGGCTTTAGCTAGGTCTATTTCCTGGTTCATGATCTGTACCCACTAATACAATTCATCTTTCGTTCCTTCTAGCTTTTTCTTTAAGTCCTCAGCTTTTCTAATCATATCCTGTTGTTGTTTTGGTAATTTCTTTAGATCGCCAACAGAATTAACTACTCTTGAAAACACCGACACTTCCGGTATCTCAAAAAGATGGCGGATATAAGGCATTAATCGGGCTAAATATCTACTATCGTCAGGTTGTAACATCTTGATTACCTGTAAGTTAACGAACAAACCCGTCTTCAAGAACATCATGTAAATTTTCTTGAACAATCACAACACCTCTGTTTAATATATTAAATTCATTAGAACCCTTGTCTTGAATAACATCAATACCTAGCAAAGAGAACATTCGACCTGGATCTTTTAAGATTTGTTCTGTCTTTGAAGATAGTAACCCGTTTTTCTTCGCCCACTTATTTAGATCGATTTGAACTTGAGGCAAATAAACGTCAGGTATAATTTTTGCTTTTTTGTCAATAAAAAGACGCATGATCGCACCACCTTCTTTTTTGTCTGTAAATAAAGGTGATTTTGTTCCTAACTGTATTGCTATCCCACTACTTGCATAACTTTCTGCCGTCCGATCAGCATATCGTCCATAAGCAGTATAAGTCCCATTTCCTGAAACTCCCCTACCCGCAAACTGATAACCATTTTTAAATTCTTCCGCCATTTGTACTCCAGTCTTATATGGAGTGCTTGCCATCCCCCTGTATATCAAGTCTTGTTCATCAGATTTATTTCTTGCGACCAACTTATCCAATTCCGCTTCTGATACTGTTTTGGGCTTTTTGTTGAACCCTGTTATTCGACTGATTATATCAAGGTGGTAATCGGCGTGATATAATAAGTCACCACTGGCGGGTAACGCTTTCGTTTTTGTAACCAGATCGTCAATATCCTTCATTAACGTATTTATATCGTTTACACCTATCTTTTTAGAAATCAAATACTTATCAAGCCTTTGTCTCTTAGGATTAAATGATTGTAAATCTTTTATAAGTTTTTGATGTTTTAAAGCCACCTCATCTGCCATCTTTTGTATCATTTCATCATGCTTTCTGCCTTCCTCAAGAACTTCTTTGGATGCGCGATACTTCGCCGTTCTCTCTGCAACTTCTTTAGCTATCCGTTTAGTATTCTGAGTATTCTTGAACACCTCTGTAATTAAATTGCCTGACCAAGCCCCTGCTAAGACCCCAACTCCAATCCGTACCGCCAGATTATCAACTTCCAATACATCTAAACCCGCCTGAAGTCCTAAATCCAGAGCTTCACCGACAACAACAGAAGTTAGAATTGTTCCCCATTCGATGACCGCAGATCCGCCAGCCAACATTGTGACCACTGGAATCCCAACTTCGGGTATCAATGCAAAAGCCAAACTAATCCCGATTGGAACCAGGGATTTAACGGCTTTCCCCATTAGGTCTGTGGTTTCTGTAATGGGTTTCTTGTACTGTTCGGGTTTCTCTAAGGCTTCTTTGTACGCCGTATACTGGGCGACGTGGAACTCTAGTTTTTCCTTGAGTGAAGCGTCTGCCGGGGGTTTGGCAATATTGGCTTTTCTGATTGCCTGTGCCATGGGATCTTTATCATCCCCGTACTGATCAGCGATTTCTTTAGTGACGCTATCAATCCACTGGTCTAGCTGCTTGGTAAATTCGGGGTTAACTCGGGCTTTCTTCTCAAGTTGGCTGATCATTTTAGCCATAGGTAGACCGATCGCCAGTCCTGCCCTGTCCCTAAAGCCAGAATCTTTTAATAGAGATTGAATAGTCTGTACGCCTATATCTACCGCTTCACCTAGAACGGGAGCCGCGTCTTGGACTGATTTAACTGCCTTTGAAACCCCTGAAGCAAACTTGCCTGTCTGATCTCTAAGGATGGTTTCTTGTTGTTTCAGCCAGGGAGCTTTATATTCTTTGGTTACAGGAGCCACGGCTTCGGTCTGGAGTCGTAATTCCGTTAGGTAGAACTGGGCTTTAGCTAGGTCGATTTCTTGGTTCATTCGGCTCCAATACTGCTTTGATAATCCTTGATCTCCTTCTGTATCTCCCTGGTTTCGTTCGCTATCTCAACCATGTATTTACTGATTGCTTCTTGCACTTCAGAGGCATATTCTCGGACGGCTTCAACGGACTCCTTGAGATCACCTTCTTGATTATCCATTGTTTTTTCCATCCGTTTGTAATATTCCTGCTTCTGTTCAATCAGGTTCTCGCTAATTTTCTGCACCCGTTGAATATCTTTAACTAAATTACGTCCTTTTAGGGAATTGGGATTGATCTTCTGTTGGATCATTGCGTTCATAATATCCTTGGTTGTGTCAACAGATGACGCTATACCGTCACTCCACATTTTCACGACTTCATCTTTCTTGGGGTTGTAGTTTTGACCATAAAGATTTGTATATTTCTCTTGGAATGCGGGAGAAGGTTCTGCGGTTTTAATCCCCAGAGCTTTCACAACCTCCTCATTGCTCTTGTACGGTTCGTGATCTTTGATCAACTTCTTGTCATTGATCATCGCCCGTAACTTTTTAGTTGATTCCTTGTCCGCCCTATCTTTCTTGGATGTATCCCGTTCTCGAGAGTTTAAATTCGCCTGAATAAGTTTCATTGCCCCAAATACGGGTTGAGCTAAGACCGCAGCAGTCCCTACCGCCATTATCGCTGGCCATACCGTCCCGGTTGCCAAAACTCCTGTTATACCTACAATAAGTGAGGAAGCAGCCGCATTCCAGCACATCGAACCCACGGTGATAGCCAGAACATTACCAATATCCCTAGATAGCGGAGATGTAATCACATCCCCTGTTTTCTCGACAATTTCAGCCAGTAGATTTTCGTAATCAAAGTTTTTTACAGTGTCAACCGCTTCATTTGCAGCCTTCTTGACCTTAGAATCAATATCTTTACCAATTTGATTAATCGCGTCCTTAACTGCCTTGCGATGCTCAGGGGTGTCTTTCAAAGAGTCGGCTAATTCAAGTAGCTTCTTGGGGTAGATGCTTTCTACAAAACTCTTGGCCTGTGCCTTGACTGCCGCCGGAGTTGTTTCGGTTTTGGCATTGTCATCGGATTCGGTCGAGTCACTTGATGAGCTTCCTGTGTTTGGGAGGAGTCTACCATCCTCTCCTCTCTTTCTGTTTATCGTATTGCCGAACTTGTCTTTAAATGTTGCATCCTGAGCCAATCGAAGTTCGGTTAGGTATAGCTGGGACTTTAAAATATCAATAATCATTTTTTTTCTTTTATTTGTACTCGTACTCGTAAATTATACTTCTAACTTAGATTCCATTCTTCTTATTTTTTGATTCAATAACGAGGACTCCTCTCTTATTTCTTCAATCATCTTAATCGCTTCCTTCGTTTTCTCCCCTGTGTCTATATAATTTGGACTAGCATTATTAATGATAATATCTTCAAGAATACTGTTAACTTTACTTAATTTATCTAACATTTTACTTCTTTGTTCCTGCATCTTTTCTAGGTCAGCGTCAACTTTCGTGTCAAACTTTTTATTATGATATTTTTCGTATTTTCTCTTTAACGATTCAGGAAAATCAGGAATATCAATGTTGCCAATTCTCGTGATCTTGCTAGATGCCGATGCTTTATCTTGAGCTTTTTTATATTCGTCAACTATTTTTGTAATATTCTTGGCTCTCCATTGTTTCTGTTTGTCTAATGTTGTCGCATACTCGTCTCCCACTACTTTCAGCATCGCCAGTAACTTTATTCCAACAATCCCTCTTACTAAAATTTCTTTGGAATTGTCTATATAATTCCGAAGGATTTCATCTATTGGGGCATCATCTCTTGGGTTCTTGTAATTCAGAACCAATATTGACCCTTCTAATAGCAAAGCACTCAATATAATTCCTGCTTCTATCTGCTCTATGGCGGGAGCTATTTCATTGTCATAAAACTCGTTTATTCGTTCTCCAATAGCTGTAATAAAATGATCATGATCTAATTTATCTATTGTAGATACAACTTCGGTCACGACCTTTTTAATCTTTTTAGTTATGTCCACAAGACCAGAACAAGCACTGACAAACAGGTTCTTAACAAAATCCCTGTTGTCTTTTGTCTCAACAAACATATCAAGATTTTTCTTGAATGATTTGTCGAATAAAGCTGAGATTTCTTTGATATCCAACGATCGAGATTCTTTCTCTTTTTCTTTCTCGTAAAATTTACCGAACGAATCAGCTAGTTGTCCTTGTAAATCTGGAGCAATGTTTTTCGCCGAATCATTTGATGAACTTCCTGTGTTTGGGAGGAGTCTACCGTCGTCCCCTCGCTTTCTATTTATGGTGTTGCCGTATTTGTCTTTAAATACTGCATCCTGAGCCAACTGTAATTCCACTAAATATAATTTTGCTTTAAGTAATTCAGTATCCATTTAATTAATCCTATGTATTTGTTTTGCAAATCTTATCTTATTGGAGATCGTAATATTTTTGCCTTTCCTCTACAGCAGACTCTATATCTTGTTGTATTGTATCTAAATGTTCTTGGTAGCGAGAAGCAAAATCTCCCGACAATTTATCCTGATAGAATATCAGTTTTTCAGTGTAGAGTTTTGTTAAAGTAACAATTCGATTATCTAGCTTCGCTACGTCTGGATCTGATTTCTTATCATAATCTATTCCGTTTTTCTCCTTATATTTTTCTTCAAAAGATTGACTAGGCTCTGTGTTGGTGTTGAAATTGTCGAGAATAAGTTTATCCTCCTCTTTCTCTTGATCCGGTTGTTTTTCTGACGGTTCGGACACAGCATTTTTTACTTTTTCTTGGTTCTTTTTACCTTGATCGGCAGAGACTTTTGCCATTATTAATTCACCCGTATTCGATGCGATTATTCTAGTAAGACGTATTTTTATTAAGCCACCAACGCATTTTAATAATCCGTGTGCAACTTTGCCACCAACAATAAGGGTGGCGGCCCCAGTGACAAGAGAAGTCACTCCTAATGCCGCGAAAGTAACTGTAAGTGCCACTCCCACCGCTATAGCAATATCTAAGATATGATCCTCCCCAAACTTCTTCAAATCCTTAACACTGCGATCAATTAAATCTTTAACATTGAATTTCTTAACATTATCAATAGCATCAGTAACCGACTTTCTGATACCGGTATCTATCTTTCTACCAACATCGTTAAACACATCCCCTATAGCTTTACGAATTTCTGGGGTAGGATCTAGTTTTGATACTTTGTCTAAGTCTTCTTTGGAATAGATGCTTTCAACAAAGTCTTGAATTTCCTTTTTAGCTTCTATATCTGTCCTTACAGTAGTAGAAGTGTCTGCAAGTATTTTACTCGCAGCAGATCCAGTCTTATTGACGAGTTTGTATTGCCCTCCGATTCCTTCTCCACTTACAGGATCTTTAGTCCCAACTGGGTGACGGGCTTGATCTTGTTGGAGTCGCAGTTCCACTAAATATAATTTTGCTTTAAGTAATTCAGTATTCATTTAATTAATCCTCTGGGTTTAAAATATTCCTACAGTTTAATCCGTTCTTTAAACTCGCTCTCATAACTTGTGAGTAATTTATTTAAGTTATAAGTATGTTGATTAAGGGAATCAACTACTTCCCGATATTTTTGTGCGACCTCACGGGACTCCTCTTTGATAGCGCGACTCTCCTCATCTTTCTGTCTAACCTGTTCCTCCATTTGAGTAACTTTTTTCTTTGCTTCCTGCTCCTTGGATTCCATCTCTTTAATTTGAGTCGCCACTTCAAATACCTTCGTTTTAATGTCACCGACTTCTTTTGTAATTAATTTACTAATCTCCTCTTTATTCTCCTGACTCTTTTTGATCACATCTCCAGCTTCTTTATTCTTGGCAACTGTCTGTGCTTGAGAGTTTTTCTCCTTTTCTTTCATTAATTTAATTTCATTCTCTAAGATTTTGAGTTGCACCTTCATTGGTTCAACTTCTTTGGCGATTTCAGGACTTACTTTCTTGTCCCCAGGTTTAGCTATAGGGGTCTTCCCGTCTAGCCCGACTGGTATTGGCGTTGGCTTTGGAGTTGGTTTGGGAGTCGGTTTGGGAGTCGGTTTCGGAGTTGGATCTGGGAACTTCTCTTTTAACTTTTTAAGATCCCAAGCCAGGGATTGTTGTCCATTCTTGGCTAATCTTTCTGCTGATTGTTTTTTCTTTTCGGGTAATTCATCCTGTATTTTCTTCACATCTTCAAAAGTCATACCCTTCAACCCTTTACTTTTGGGATTCGTCCAGGGGTAAACTTCTGTAAAACTAAAATCTAAATTCCGATCTGCGTCGGTAATTTTGGCATCTTCTTTTTCTAAATTGTGTCTATCTTTCTCTAATTGTTGTCTTTCATTCTCTAAATCCGATCTCTTTTTATCCAACTCCCGTTCAACATCGGGACTAACGGGAGGTTTACCCCATTCATACAACTGGCTTGTTTCGTTAACCAAATCATCCGCTTTCTTGAGATATTCGTGAGATTTTCTAAAATGATCATCCCACTTATTATGATGATGGCTATATCTTTTACTTTTATCTTGAAACTTCTTAAATTCTTTATCGAAATCAGATTCTAATTCTTTGATAACTTTATTTTTTTCAAGTTCTTTTTTTTTGGCTGCATAGAATTTATCAATTTCTTTGCTAATACCAGTTTTGAATTTATCTATCGCCGCACCCGCATTTTTAGCGAACATCCCGAATGCGTCTCTTTTAACTTTGGACTCGTTAAAGGCTTTCTTTTCGGATTCCTCTGCCAAGATTAGTGCTTCTGTTAGATATAATCCTGCTTTTATAATTTCAATTTGCATAGGTTCCTTTGTTTAAAGTTGTTTTTAATAAATTTGAAATTTATTTATCTTCGTAATATTGCTGCCTTGTCTCTATAGCAGATTCTATAGTATCTTGAATCTCAACTAATTCATCAAGATGTCGGATCTTTTCATCTTGTTTCTGGATCATGTCTTCCTGTTTGCTGATATATTTCTCCATCTCGTCTTCAAATTGTTTGCTTGCGGGCTTATCAAGATCAATCGGTTCTAGGCCAGGTATTCCATCAAGATATCCTTTGGCTTTATAATCCGCAAGTTTCTCCAGATAATGTGTCATCAGATCAACGATTTCATTCTCTAATTCTCTTACTTCTCTATCTGTCTCTTTCTTGTATTCTTGCCCATTCTCCTTTCTATATTTTTCTTTAAAAGATTTACTCGGCTCCGTGTCAGCCCCTAATGTTTCAAGGATTAAAGCACTGGTCGCAGTATAGATATCCTCGTCGGACATTATTTTAGGCGTGGGTTCGGAGATAGCTGATTTTACTTTTTCTTGGTTTTCTTGAGTTTTTGGGTTTGAACCCTGTGATGATAGTATTTCCCGTCCCAACGATGAAGGCACGACAAGTGCGCCAAGGAATGTCCAGACCAGTCCTCCAACACATTTAGCTAAACCTATAGCAACTTTTCCTCCCGCGATAGCTGCAACTCCTCCTGCGACCGAACTTAATCCCATTCCGGTTATAGCAACCGAAAACACAATCCCTACAGATACAGCAATCTGTGTTTGATTATCTTCTCCAAACTTCTTTAAGTTATCAACTGTATGATCAATTAAATCTTTAACATTAAATTTCTTGACATTATCAATAGCGTCAGTAACCGACTTTCTGACACCAGGATTTATCTTCCTACCTACATCGTTGAAGGCTTCCCCTATGGCTTTACGGGCTTCTGGTGTCGGATCGAACTTCTGGAGTTTGGCTAGGTTTTCCTTAGAAAAGATACTTTCAACAAAATCTTGAATTTCTTTCTTCGCTTCTGTAGCTGTTTTTACGGTAGATTCTCCCACGTTCTTGACAGCAGTAGAAGCGTCTTTTAGTAATTTACTCGCGGCAGATCCAGTCTTATTGACGAGTTTGTATTGCCCTCCGATTCCTTCTCCACTTACAGGATCTTTAGTCCCAACTGGGTGACGGGCTTGATCTTGTTGGAGTCGCAGTTCCACTAAATATAATTTTGCTTTAAGTAATTCAATGTCCATGATCGACCTCGAAATAAGTTGACTATCTACTCGCCATCTTGACTTTTGTAGTAATCTGCTCGTTTTTTCAGTAGTTCTTTTGACTTGTCATTCATCTGTTTGATCTTGTCCTGAGCGGATTTTCCTTCGGGAGATTCGGGATTAAGGTCAAAGGAATCTTCTACGATTTCGGCTATTTCAGCACTGATATCAAGGATGTCGTCATTTAATTTATTTACGACTGGATCTGATTTTTTGTCGTATTCTTTGCCATTCTTTTCTTTGTATTTCTGTTTAAATGAGTCGTCTGGATCTGTATCGGAGAATTGAAGAACAAGTTTTTCAAATTCTGGATCTCGTTTACGTTTCTTGGGAGCTTCCGATTCGGAAGATTTCTCTGGTTCAGGGGCTTTTGGTTTAGATTCTGGCAGAACTTCTTTTAGCTTGTCATGAGCTTCTTTCTGTCTTTGATTTTTAATACTTTTGTCAAAGACGTTTGCAGTTAGCCTTGCAGCTTCATGGGTAACAGACTGTAGCACAATGCCTCCTACAATACCCGCGACTCCTGCTGCGGCTCCTGCGGCACTTCCTACAGCCAGACCTCCGGCTAAAGTCCCGACCCCCGCAAGCATAGTAAGGATTCCTACCCCTCCAAGTATTCCGAAACCAACCATTGCAGCAGCACACCCAATCTCTTTAGCTTCAGGAGATCCTAAAGCCTTCTTGCTTTTTTCAACTGCTTTATCCGCAATACTTTGAACATCGAACTTCTTAACTTCTTTGATTGCGCTGTTGACGGCTTCTTTCGTGTCTGAACTTAGTTTCTTGCCGAGATCATTGAAAACCTTTTGAACTGCTTTTCTGTTCTCAGGGGTATCTTTGAATTTGTTCATCGTCTCAAGATGCTCTTTAGAGAAGATATCTTGAACAAAAGTCTGAACTTCTTTCTTCGCCTGTTCAACGGTTTTGGCTACAGCTTTCTCGGCATTGCCTACCGCAGCCCCAGCTTCTTTCTTGGCTTTATCTACGGCTTCTCCTGCCTTTCCTGCTGCATCTGACGCTGTTTTGCTGACGGATTCCGCAGCTTTACCTACGGCGGCTCCAGTGTCTTTAACAGCTTTATCTATCGCCGCACCCGCGTTTTTAGTAAACATCCCGAATGCGTTTCGCTTGACTTTAGATTCATCAAACTCCTTCTCGGCTTCTTCCGCGCAGATGATGGCTTCCGCCACATAGAATTGAGCTTTTATGAGTTCAATTTCCAGTTCCATTTTAAATAACTCCTTTTATTCGTATCTGGGGTCAATATATTCAGATTCAATCACTGAATCGGGTTGAAATACTGAGCGATCTGAATCTTGGGTAGGTTTTAATTTAATAAAAAGTAAAATCTCGCCGACATGATCGCGGATGCGCTGCTGTTCTTCGATCTGATAAGTTGAATCGTTGAAAATAATCTGGTGAGATGATTTTAATTCGGCTGGCCAGTCTTGAACGACAATGTACGCCAAAAATTCCCCTGAAGTTATAGAGCCTCCGGTGATTCGCACAGCCCTTTCTTGATCGACGACGTATCCCCGAATCTTGATACAGGATTGCAGCGCAACTTGAGTCGGTATCCCTCGATCTAAATCGAACGGAGCGACAATAGAGCGATCGCACAGATACAAGTTATGACCCGCTAGTGCAATCAACTCTAATATCGGCTTGATCTGGAATATTCTATTCGTCATCCGCAGTCTTCCTGCGACGTTTGGGCTGTACCGTTTCTTCTTCGGGAGATTTCTCTATGACAGGGGGAGGGGCGGGATCGGGAGACTCCTCAACTTGATCCTCCTCGACATTAGATCCTTGAGGTCTGGAATAGTTAACCACGGAAGCGTGGGGACGCATCCTAACACCCTGCCCAGGAACCGAAAATAATTTACGATTATTCTGAGACATTTTTGATTACCAAGATTGGGGACTCCAGGTTGAACCAGAAGGTGCGGTCACGTTTAATTTCCAGATTCCTTCAGCCGAGAACCGCGGGTATAAACAACCGTATAGCAGGACAAATCGTTCCTCAACTAAAGGCATTCCGTTGATCGTATTAGAGATGTCAAAGATTTGAGGATCATACTTTCTTGAACCACCGTAAGGGAAGACTCCATTCCACTCTAGGGTTTGCATATCAAGGGCGTAGAAAGTCAATGTATCTGTACCTGCACCGCCATCAACGTCTGTGATGTAAGGAGAAACGATAATTGGGATAATCCCATTAGAGGTTACAATCCCCGGCACTTTAACCCCTGGGGTAACTTCCATTAGGTTTTGGTACAACATCCGATCATCAATTTCCCGTTGCAGGAACAATGAACCAGCACCAGAGCAGAAGATGTGAGTAACCCGGCGGATAACATCTCGATCCGTTGTTGCCCGCATACAAATCTCGTTCAGTTTGTCAGCAATTCGATCTGGTGTGGCGGTGGTGATGTTCGCCGTGAAAGTGTGATCCGCTCGACAGAAAGCATCTAACCCACTAAATTGAAGTGGGTCAGTTGTTTTATTGCCTCGGAATAATCCCATCTCTATTTTTCGAGCGCAGGAAACAATCAAATCGTTAGTTTCTTCTGCAATCTCGTCAAGATAGGGGTTGCCCTGTTGATTCGCCATACTTCGGGGGAAGTGGTTGAACTGAATCCGTCCGGCGATCGCCTTAACTTCTTCCCCTGGATCAGTTAAATCTAGCGCGGTGTTAGGGTGGGGAGTCATGGTTGAACCAGTTAGGTTCATCTTGTCGATAAATCCAACCTGGGGCCGGGTGGTTTTTTTAATCTTCTGAACGATAGGAGCTTGGGCTGCTCGTTTGGGGAGAAGTTGCCAAAAGACTGTCTCGGATCTGAGGATATCTTCGATTTCAGGGTCAAAGTTTTGGTTGATAGTGAAACCGCCCAGAGTAGTTGCAGAGGCTTCTAATAACGCTTCAGTCTGATATACGTCGCCAAATCCTACGGGTTGAATAAGTGCCATTTTTACCACAAAAGTAAATAACAATTGTGGACACTCTTTGATTGCTGTGGTCGGTTTACAAAGTCAAGTCAAGTTTCTACTGGCAATGAGCTAACTGAGCTTTTAAGGTTGTGATTTGATTCTGGATCAGGAAACGTTCAGGTAAGTGATTGCGAGTTCCAAAGGGATCGTCGGCTGCCTTCTTGCGCTTCGCAGCTAGGGTGGTTTCAAGTTCGTCAATCTCCCCTTGAATGATGTCTCTTTTAGTTGGGGCAGAAGCTACCGGAGCCTGGGAAGATTGGATTAAGCCGTAAGAGACACGACCATTCGCGGGTCGTCCGGTATCAAGGGTTTTCTTAATTGCTTCGGCGACAATTGCTTGAAGGCGTTGTTCTTCTTGCTCTTTAGTTTCTTTCTGACGTTTAGCTTCAATCGCGGCTAAATGCTGCTTTCGTTCAGCTTGAATTTCGCTAACTTCATTCTGCAAAGAGGTGATCTGGGAGCTTAGAACGCTGACTACCCCATTATTTTCTTCGATTTTGTCACTGACTTTATCGAGAGTGCTTTGCAATCCTGCGAAGATGTCACGCATTTGTTCGGAATCCATTTCAATCTGCTCCTGTTCTGGTTCTTTTACTTGAACTTGATCATTGTTTGCCGTAAGAATCCGAGTCTTATTATAAGTCGCGGAATTACTATAAAGAATGTTTGCTCCAAGAATAGAAAGTTTGGTGATATTGAAAACAGGAACCCCGTTGATTTCTGTTTTATGCCCCAATGCTTTCGCATTCATTGACATCCCTAAGCCTGACTTGTTGGCAATAATATTCTCAATTGATTTCTTTTGATTGTATGGCCATAAATGACCGTCAACCACAAAATCATTATCTGAAATTTTTGCAGCCGTCATCACACCAACAATATTTTCATTGGCATGACAATTTAGAGTTCCGTGAGCATCAAGAGGTTTCCCTGGAACTGAATTGATCGCTTCTTCGGCGACAGTCCGAGAAACATATAATGGCAGATCACTTCCGGCTGACGGGGCGTATTCGCTTGGTTCATCAACTCTAAATAACACCCCAGAAACAGGATGATAATTAGAATTATCTGTCTTGGCGATCAAGATCGGGCTGAAGTTGCATTGACGGGCGGAAATTGTTATATCAATTTCTTCGTCCGTCTCTCTAGCGCAATATATATCCTCCACCATTGAACGTTCGTTCAGCGATAAATAGGGATTCGCATATTCACCCGTCGCACCAGGATGAGTAGAGAGTAGTGTCTCTAAAATCTGGTTTAGACTACTGATTAACTCTTTAGCAGTTTCCCGTCCATCGCTATCCCTGAGATCATTAAGCTCCTCGTTAAACTGTCGATAAAAAGCCTTCAACGAGATTGTCAACTTCGACTGCCAAGCCAATCGATCAACACGATCCGTGTAACCTTCATCCTTTGAACTAGCAGCCTCGATAGAGTCCTCTAATTCAAGTTCTTCTGTTGGTTTGGGTTCTTTTGCTGGTTCGGGCTTGGGTTCTTTTGCTGGTTCGGGCTTGGGTTCTGTATCTGGCTCGGTCGGTTTAGTGTCAGCCTCAAGAGACTTAATAAAAGTTAAGTCATCTGGACTTAACTTTCCTTCATCTCGCAGAAATGAAACCAGATTCTCAACTAAATCTCTCAACGTATTGGCATTTCGCTTCGAGATCGTTTTACCAACGGCTTCGATTACAGAATCATCATTTTCATTAGGGTTTTCTTTTAAAAGTTCCGGTACGGGCATAGGGGATTCGTCCGCCAATATTGCGGGTTGAATCAATTCTTCTATTGGCTCAACTTCGTGTTTATCACCCATATTTCGAGAATTAATCTTTTTTTTAGATTAACTTATCCGCTAGTTATTTTAAGAACAAGTTTTTGTTTTCATTCGAGAATAAAGGACGATGCGGTTTTAACGAAAAAATGAGTTCCTATCTATCTCCCAAGAATGCGGCTTCAGAATTAAATGTCACCCCTGGAACCCTCAGACGATGGGCGACTGAAGGAAAGATTGATTTTATTCAATCCCCCAGTGGGCATCGCCGTTATGATGTCACATCTTACATCTCGGCAGCTAAAACCCCACAGGGTAGAACCTCTGGTCGAAATAGAGATCGTCACCCTTTATTTACAGTTTCAGAATACAACGCTCCCCTGCGGCCTGATTATTTCCGAAAAGAACGATATTTCCTGCCCCAGAACTTCGAGCGTTCTCTTTCCGACTTGGATCGCATCCCATTAGAAAAGCTCAGAAAGTTTGCCCGATCAATTCCCGCCCGTCGAGCCATTCATAAAATCTGTAACGGGATTGTGGCGATGAAATGGAATGTTCACCCCAAAGACAGTTCCCTAGATGCCACTCCCAACAAAAAGCAGATAGATTTACTTACAACCAGCTTCAAGCGACCTAATAATGAAGAAACCAAGACCTATTCAGCATTGATCAAGGTCTTGGTTACAGATATCGTGGTTTGTGGGTTTGCTGCTATCGAGAGACAGCTTGGGGATTATGACGACGAATCTAAGAGGCTTTTCCGGTTGTGGCCAATTAACGCTGCTAATATTCGACCCAATCCTGACTGGAGATATCAAGACCGCAAGACGATATTCCGGTATTACGACACTGGGGGTAGGCATGAAATAGAAGAATGGCGTGGTTTGTATGACGATGAAGTTATCATTCTCCAGCAAGATTACTGTTCTTGGGAGCAAATACCAGCTTCAACCCTAGAGGTTGCTTACAATTTTGTTGAAATATGGTTAGGGGTGTCCGATCAACAGAGGCGGGTGACATCTAAAGGTGTCCGTCGCACGATTTTAAGTCTAGGGGAAAAGATCAGCAACCCTGAATTATCCGCGTTTAGAGAATATTGGGAAACAGAGATCGAGGGGACTGGGGAGATGCCGATCATGGGTGGCAGTCCCTCGGTTGTTGATTTAGGAGCAAAGAATGACGAGGAGTTATATCTTAAATACGTTGATTATTTAATCAGAATCATTGCCTTGGCGTTTGACATGACCAACAGGGATTTTAACTTAACTGAAACTGATAACAGGGCTACGGCTGGAGTGGCGGCTGACGCGACATTTTTAGACTGTATTTTGCCGTTTGCCATCCTGTTTGAAGAAACTTGGAACCTAGAGATTCTTGAACATTATCCCGAATTTGAAGAATACGTCTTTGAATTGTTTGATAAAGAGCCTCGAAATGAAATGGAGGAGGGAACTTTAGCTTGGACGCTATGGGAGAAACAAGTCACCACACTCAACGAAACACGACTCAGGGTAGGATTAGACCCGATCAAGGAAGGAAGTATCTTCTTTGGAGGTAAGACCGCCGATCAGTTGGCGGCCCCCGAAGCTCTCCCGCCAGGACAGGAATTACCCGGACAACCAAATCCAGGGGGAGCTATTCCTGCGGCTCCGGCTCAAGGACAACTACCCGAACAGAAGACCCCCGTTCAAGGTAAAATACTAGGAGCTAAAGACAATAAAAAACTTCCTTCGGCTAAAGAGAAGGAAGCTGTAACCACAAAATAGGAGAGAATAAACGAACACAACCCCTAGCCAAGAAGAAATAGACAACTACAGGGAAGCTAATTTGATGTACGAGAACGGTCTGATTACGCAAAACGGAGCGTTGATCAGGTTGGGAGCTAAGCCTGTCCCGTCAGGAGATCGATTTATTGATCAGAAGAATAAGCCGACTAATATTGACCGTTGAGCAGTCTTTGATCTATAACCTGGAATCTCAATTGAGATTCCAGGTTATAGTTACTTCCCTTCCTTGTGCATCTTTTTTTACTATTTTAAATTCTTCAAATTTATCTTTTACAAATTTTGTTGCAACTTTCTTTCTTTGAGTTCTATAATCCTCTAGCTTCAAGTCTCCTGACTTAATTGCTTTTGCCTTTCGATCAATCTGTTTCTTATATTCCTCTATTACTTTTGATTCCAGGGAATAGATTTTATCCCTAGTTTCTGACCCATAATTATTTTCGTGCATATAGAAACCCAGAGCCATCAGACCTACGGCAATACCAGGAAGAAAGTCATCGGGGACTTCTTTATCTATATAGTCGATCATGCCTGCTTCTATCTTCTGCTGTGCCTTCTGGATCTTGTAATCAATATCTTTCTTTACGCCAGCAAACTGTGACGCTATCTCTCCTTTCGCCCGATCAAGATATTTCTTGAATTCGTTAATTCCTTTCTCGATTTTATCTAGTTGAAGTTTAATATTCTTTGGCGATTCTTTATAAACTTTATCGTAAATCTTTTTACCATCTGCTTCTAGTTCTGCTTTAGTTTCGTCGTAAAGTTTTTTGCCAAAATCAGATATCTTTTGCAAGACAATCTGACCGTTGGTTATGGTATCCACAATATCTGATATACCCCGAAAAACAACAAGGTCTTGCTTGGGTTTCTGTTTCGTCACCTTTGCGATCACCTTTTGAAATGACTCCAGAAACGGAACGTCGGTATTAAGGGGGATTATCTGCTCGTACATCCTGGCAGCGACGTGCGCGGTATTCAGCAACATAAATTTAGCTTGATTATTTGCTTGAAATTCCTTAAAGGCTGCCTCGTCCTGGGCAGATGTATTGTTTTTCTGCTCATTATATTTCTTGATAAAATCTCTGGTTTCTTTATCTTCGCTCTCTTTCGATTTAACCGATCCAGATCCTCCCGTTGGTTTAAACTGACCGCCGATACCTAGCCCAGTTTTTGGATCTTTTGTTCCTACTGGCCAGCGATCAGCCTGGATCTGAAGTTCAGCCAAAGATAGTTGACATTTAAGAGTTTCTACTAAAATATCTTTCATAAATTTTCCTGTAGTTTTATTTCTTTTCGGGAGCAGGAGTGGGGACTGGTTGAGCATTTTCAAAATTCTGCCAGAGAACCATCCCCGTTGCTCCGACAACACTTCCAGTTGACCGCTTCCAGAAGTCATCTTTTGAAGCGTAAGGCCCTCCATTCTTTAGTTTACTCAGTTGAACCTTGCTACTTAAACCAAAGGCCTTCATCAACTCCTCATCGCTCTTAGAAGCAATTGCCTCATTGATCTTGGTTAACGTCTCTTGATCTGTTTTACTGTCTAATGGATTCGAGAATCCCGCCCCTCCAACCTGTTGCAAAGATAATCCGCAGTGACCAATCTGACGAAACCGATCTGCTGTACTTGGATCTTTAAAAATAGGACTATTGGACTCTCCTTTGTCGTTTGTTTTGTAATCTTGTTTGGCAACTGAATCCTTGATCACTTTGTAGTCCTGACTCATTTTATCCCAGAGTCCAGATAATCTTGCGGGGAGCAACTTCGGATCGTTTTTCAAGAGAGCGTTAGCCACCTGGAATTGTTCCTCGCGGGTTAATCCCTGTTCTTTGGTTGCTATAGCGATCGCCATAGCTTTATCTAATTTCTCTATAAATTTGGGGTTACTGTAAATCGCTTTGTTAAAAATCCCCGCGATCGCACCTTGTAAGAAAGCGTCGTCATCTATCTTGATAATTTGATCTATGTCATTTAACTTCTGTTTCTCGATCAAGTCACGAATCTGCTGAGAACCTTTGCCTCCCAAGCAAGGTGCGAGGAGAAGATCCGCGATGTCGGCATTGCCCCGCAGAATTGCTTCAATATCGGTCTGCTTCCCTCTTTCGGCTTGCAAGGGGGTTCCGGTTAAGGGAACACCTGATGCGTCGGGAGACGATTTACCTCCCAGTAGTTTAAAGGAAAGCTCTACTTCAACCTTTCTGTAACCTTTTTTGGCGGGGTGAGGGGTGTCGTATTTCCATCGAATGCTAGTACAGACGCATTGCACGGCTGTTACAGACCCCTGCTTGAGCATTAGCAAGGGAGGTGTCTTTTCTGTCGGTTGGATTTCTTGTAGATGGGCTAAGTTTTCCCCAAGGTGGGCAATATCTTCGCCAATATCAAAAAATGTTAGTTGCAAAGAGATTTCCCTAGCACTGATTCGAGAGAAGTTTGCCCCAACTCGGATTGATTGGTTGCTGTGATCTGACCATTCCGCCGACTGAGATTGAGAGATTTCTTCTACAGCCAAACCCAAATCAAGAACTTTCCCTTTGTACTCCCCTGTCAAAATAATGATACTGACGGGAATATAGTCCGGCTGCCCTCGCCTGTCTTGATGCTGTTTCAACAACGGGGACGGGGGATGTTGGACTTTTGGGATATCTTCAGGCCGGATTGGGGTAATTGCAGCCGTTTTTTCTGGAGTTTTGGCTTTATCCGGAGCCGGGGTCGGAGTTGGAGTCGGAGTCGGAGTTGGGGTTGCTGGCATAAAAAAGTGCAATCAAAGATAATTCCATGATTGCACTTTTAATAATTCGATCTGACAAAAAAGAATTTAATCTTTGAGGTTAGAATGTTAATCCACCACCACTGATGGGATCTCCTCCGGCGTTAGAAAATAAGTTGTTACGCACTGACGACGTATTGCCAATTGCATTTTGACCTCCTGGGTAAAAGTCGGGAATTACATCATCATACTGAATCGTACATTCCATCGTTGAATCTCCATCGCCCTCATCTGAGTTCATATCATAATCAGGGAGGTTATAACTAGAAACCCAGCAACCCAAAATTCTAGCTGTAATGTTATCTAACAGGTTCCCGTTCGTACTATTAGAAACTCGACTGGATTTTGAGAGTAAGCGACAATAAACAATTGTCATATCTCGCTTGTAATCAGGCGAGATCCCGTTACTGACGGTTCCCCCGTCAATACATTTTGCCGCCCAATCCATGAACAAGGTACGATCGTTGTCTCGTGCAAACTGAATGGTGACAGTAAATTCACCTGCTCGACGACGACCCCCAGGAACCTTGGTTTGATCAGGTAATTCAATAACCCCGACTGTATGGGCAATCACATCTCGAGTGATTGCCATAATGTCAGCAGCCTGATACCCATCGACAAGAATACGCCCCTTGGCTTTGAGGATAATATTACCCTCTAACGTAGCTTTCCTCATAAGAAGTTCCTCAGTGCAAGGTTTTAAGATGTTTTAGGCAGCTTGACTATTTGAATAATTAGAAGCACCTCTTGAGGTGTTTAGGGAAACTCCTTGAGGACTGCAATTGAGTGAAATAACTTCAATAATTTCAGGTGGACGGTAAGAAAAGAACACTGAAATTTTACCTCGATCAAATGTGACACTGCCGACTCCCGAATTTTCATCCGCTAAACCCACCTGAACCGCGGCGGAGAACGTAAGCCGTCTGTCAAGCGCACCCTTTTTATGTTCCCGTTCACCAAATTTATTCAGCGACATAATTAAATGTTCGATCACTGACGGATCTTTTGGAGAGAATAATTTTTCCAAAAGCAAAGGAGCCTCAAGGAATAGTCGGACATATTCGCGCTGAGTACGAGCGATGTGAAGATAATCAAAGACTTCGTTCACTGCCGGACAGCGTGCGCCGAAAACAACAATTCCGCCACTGATCTGACGAATGGGTTGAATCCCTGCGGCGTTAATCAATTCTTGTGATCTTAAGTCAACTTGGTAAGGTAACTTGCGGATTCGAGGCATCCGAGCCGAAACCCCGGCGAACGGTTGATGCCAACCATCAGCACTCAGGGATCGATTACTCTCACCCCCAAAAATCTCACCCGTTAACGGGATTAAACGATCACCTGCTCCAACCGGATTCTGAATATACCCGTAACTCGGCCAAGCCACAGATAAACAGTTTGAACGACCTAAATCTAAGTTAATGAAACTTTCTGCTAAAGACGCAGTTGAATAATTCAACGGGATCTCGGCTCGAAACTCATACGCTTTTAATTCGCAGTAGTTAATAAACTGTTTTTGAATATAAGGATCGGAAACACCTGGAACGGCAATTCGGAGCATCCCCATATTCAATCCAAACACGGAGTTTTCGATCACATTTAGATCGACATCGGCGTACTTGGTATAGTCGTAAGAAGAAATATTAGATAGATCTCCGTCATAACCTCGGCTGAGCTTACTCATGAAACTCAATAAGAAGCGATCGCCTTTCGCGCAATAGTCGCTCAGATCGTAGGATCGTTCAACTTCCAGGTATCCTAGGCGGTAAGTTGTTTGGTTGGTGAAGTTAGCCGGGAACGCGGATTCAAGGACTAGCGAACCGTCACTGATGATATACAACACTTTACGTGCGATATCATTGATGGAATCATAGATATAATCTCCCGCCGAGAGTTCGGTAGTAAACTCGGTGTTCGTTCCTGTAACTGTTGTTCCAACGACAGAAATCGTCCCATCAATCTGCAAGGGATTTTCTGCATCCTTAACCCGGAAGTAACTTCGAGGCAGTTTGTAGGGGTTAGGGAACAGGTAGTTATTGATCGTCGCTTTGTAGTCGAAGATCGTAGAAACTGAATACAGACGGTTATCTTCAATAGATAGAATAGTTCCGGCTCCGTTAGACGGGCGGACATCATCTTCCATGTTGGTTGTATAAGTCCCCGTTGCCAGACTTTTCGCCGTCAACCAGCGATAATAGTTATTAGTCCCCGTTCTGTAAGCAATGTTGTTATCAGCAACTAAAGTCTCCACAAACAGAGGATCTGCTGGATCAAGACTGGCATCGTCCAGGTTCATTACCTCGTACCCACGGAAATAAACGCTTAACCCGAAGTGAGTCGCGGGATAGCGTTTTCCTTGAGAGACGACGACGGATAGACCTTCAAGGGCATCTCCAGACTTAAATTCAACTCGCGCACTTTCTTGGATTTTACTGATCTTCAATGCAGTAATCGGCCCAATAAATGCTTCTTCCAATGTAAAAGAAGTGGCTGAATTAATTGTGTCAACTCGAACGAGGTGATGGAAGTCATTAGGGTCAGAGATGTAATCACCCTCTCTGAGTTCGTCAATTAAATCCCCATCTGTCACCGTGACCACTAAATTTTTCTTGAAGCAAGTCTGATCGGTTAAGACCGTATCAAATCCTGTCACCAAAGTTAGGGCGGTCGCTGATGTAATAGTTTCGATTTTACGGCGTTCGTAATCGCCAGATTCAGTTTGAACATAAATGTCCTCCCCTACTGCAAAATCAGTTGTGAACGTAGTTAATGTCCCTGTTACAACCCGATTATTGATCTTCAGGCTGTTAATAAAATCAATACTAGGGGCCGCGTTCAAACTAAGCCGAGTGGCACTAGCAATTCCAACAACGATTCGAGTTTCGGTTTCGTTGATGTAGATCGTGTCGCCAACTCTCATCTGAGTCAAAAAGGCTGAACCTGTCCCTGTAATGCTAGTTCCGTCTACAGTAAAAGCAGTTCCGGTTACATTAGCTCGTGGATTAAAAGAAATGGTTCCTTGATCGGCAAAGTTCTCAAAAGAAGCTGTTCCCGTTAAAGGAGTAGGCCCTAAGACATTCTCTCTAACTAAATTATGCTGAGGAGACACAGTAAAGACTACAGAACCCGTTCTAGGATCTGCGGCTGTGTTGGCAACAATCTTAAATCGCTTCCCTGCAACGGTGTCAAAAACAACTTCCCCGTCTTCAAATTCGTTGACCAGGACTCCTGGGGCAATAACAGTGAAAGTTCTAGCTGTAGCAAAAACAACTTTAGTTTTATCTAAAACATTATCGCTTCCTGCCCAACGACCGGAACTCGCAGCTTCGAGTAATAAAGTATCGTCACCTAGTCTATTCTTTAGCCTCAGAGATGCTTTACGACCTTTTAGATCGGGGCGCGCTAACCACAGCATCCCAGCCCCGCCGGAGTTACGAAAGAAACCTTCAATACAGTCAGGTAAAATATGATCACCCTTGGCGAATAAGTGCCACAGAGCATCGTTCGGATCGCCGCACATCCGATGATAAGAATCAAGGGAAGTAACTGGGAATAGTACACCTTCAGGGCCGCGTTTAAGAACCCCGATCATACACCCAACACCCCGTCGAGGTTGAGTAAAGTTAGAGGTAGAAACTCTTTCTAAAATCTCAATCCCCGGAACCCCCGTGGAATAGCGATTAGAAATTGTTGTTGAAAAATCCATATTATTTATATCTCCTATTCAAATGCCTGGGCTTCACGAATAGCTACCACCCGACCCCATCTGTTTGAGTCAGATTTAGAAGGTAACTTGTACTTTTCTTCTAAGTCCTGCAACTGAGAATCGGGAGCCGTCAATAAAGGATCGGCTTGGTCGATCAAAACCATTCCTGTTCTCACAACTCTCTGGCCAATATTGGCTTTAACGAGGTGAGTTTCGGCTAATTCAATTTCTTTCAGAGTTAACATACATGGGCTTTGGTTCAAGAAAAACAGCCGTTCCCGTGAGTTCTTTGGGCTTTTGCCGTCAAAATTCACAGGATACGGGACTGAAATCTGTGGCCCTGGCTTTTCGAGTTTGACTTGATAAAGCGTTGCCATATTTTCTTCGTGCTATGAAAATAAATTTCTACTTCTCAACTTAGGGCTGATTTAACTTGACAATAAGAAAGGGATGCCATTGTCATCCTTGACGGCATCCCTTCTTTTTATTTAATTTCTATGAAGCAGCGAAATCGAATTATTTTTGAAGCTAAAGGACTCGAAGATCGGTTATTAAAATTAGCGGTCGAACCCAATCAACCCCTAGCTTCGATCGTTCGGGCTGTGATTGTCTTTGGTCTTTCCATCCTTGAAGAAAAGGATTATTTTAATCGGTTGAATTTTATTATTCTGACCGGAGCGATCGCCCTTTTAGAGATAGAAGTCAGGAATGGGAAACCCGTAACCCTACTTTTGCT
>Ga0209229_10000211_pt1 | contig 22827 bp, 27 predicted proteins | sample SanBayMetagenome_FD_187466 | JGI IMG/M metagenome (GOLD analysis project Ga0209229, IMG submission 187466) | Freshwater and sediment microbial communities from dead zone in Sandusky Bay, Ohio, USA (SPAdes) (version 2) | ecosystem: Environmental > Aquatic > Freshwater > Lentic > Sediment... | reverse complement strand
ATGGTATGAAACCATATATTCGTTTCAAAGGCTTAACTGATTCTGATATTGTACCGATGATGCATGGCCAAAGATACCATGATTTGAAAAACTATGTGGAGAATATTACTGGAGATTTGTTGGGTGGAGATACTTCAACAACTAGTAGAAAACTTAGGACATTTACTAAGATTATTGCTCTCACTAAAGCTGCTTTAAAAGGAACACCTGAAGGAGATGCTTTCTCTTTAACGATTGAGAACGCCAAAAAGTTGACAGAAAAGAAACGATATTATATTTCTGATTATGGATTCAAGAATACAGTAGATTACATGAACTGTAAAACGGATAAACTTTTACCTGGTGAAAATTATGAGAAACATGAGTTATCTAATATCATTGAATGGTGGCGGAGTAAAGCTATAAATAGATACGAAACCCTTAAATCTGAGGGTAGATTAAGGTCAGAATTAGAAATCTGGACTTCAGGTAAAGACATTCAAATCATTAGGTAAAAATGGCAACTTCTGGAAAGAACACAGCACCAGCAGAATCAGCACAAGCATTATTTTGTGCTTTGGCAGATTATCTTGGTGCAGATGCGGTAGACGAAGTATTTGATTTGAAAAAATACCCAACATATTTGGATTTTAAAAACTATTGGGATGAAAATTATCCTCAAGCAAAAATAGAAAACACATTCAGGTCTCATGTTGATGCTGATGTAACATTAACCTCGGTAGAACAGCTGTTGAGTGGTAAAGACGTTTCCAAAGTTAAAGAAAAAGATGATTGGTATAAATCATCACTTTTAATTGCAAAAAAATTAATTAAAGATATCAGCAAAATTAGTAAAGAGTTTTCGTCAATTAAACAACCCTCTTGGTCATCTATTTTTTATGTTCGTGGTGACAGAAATGTTATGGACAACATAGCCGAATTATATAAAAGAGCCAACGATGTACAAAAAGATTTAATTGCTGATGGTGCTCGTGGAATAGCGTTTTCAAATATTAATAAGTGGTCTCCAGCTGATATCTATTTTGCTTCTCCATCAGCCAAAAAACAAATAAGTGATGAAGTTCAAGGCCGCAAAAAAATGACATTTTCTGTTTTAAATAGAATGATTAGTAAAATGATATCTGAAGGACAATTATTACCACTATCATTGAAAAAACAAACCAAACAAGTTCACATAGAAAAGGTTAATTTTAATAGACCTTTAGAAATGAAAAAACTAGGTGATATTAAATATGGTGGAACAAATGATTGGAAGTTATATACTAAACCAAAACCTGGTGAAAAAAAGATTGCAAGGTATTTTACAATCTATTTAAATGAATCTAAAACAGAAGAAGTTTCTTTTAGACACGATCCATCTTCTTCAGGGAATTTTAAAGGTGAGATTAAAATTGCTGGTATGGAAGCACGAAGTGGTAGTTTAACTCAAGGACCAATTGTTGGTATTTTTCGTTTAGTTGATAACTCATTTGCAACAAAATTTGAAAAAACTCTAAATGATTCAATGAAACAATTCAGAAAAGATAAAGTATTTTATAGACAACAATTTGATAAAAACATAATAAACCGAAAAGAATATGATTTTGAGGTGGGTGCATTAAGTGCTATAGATGTAACAAATGTTGTTATTCCACTAATCAACAACTGGTTAAAAAATAAAAAACATGCAGATGATTTTGTTCGTGTTGTGTACCAATACGCAACTTCTCGTTCCGAAGATTCCTCAAAATTTGTTATAGCAAAATAAGGTAAATCATGGCACTAATAGATTTCGATAAACTCTCACAAGAATTTGATATGGAAGATGACTTTGGTTTTTCTGCCGTATCGGAAGAAGAATACAATTCTGTTATCAATAAGACGGCCGAGACCGCAGAAGATTATAAGGTTCGATTGAAAGAAGTGGAGAAAATGATTGTTCCTTTTCTCACTAAACTACATTCGACTGGAGATAAAGAATACATATATTGGCCAAATCGTAAACCAGCAATAGAAAAACAAATAGAGAAAATATTAAAATTGACTAGAGGTTAAATTATGAGTGCAACGGTGATTATACCAACTACTGGTTCTCCAGAGGTTCGTGATGCTATCAAATCTGTATTGAATCAATCTTACACCACACAATGTTATGTCATTGTTGATGGTGAAGAAAATTATGATAGAGCAAAAAATATTATTGATGATTATACACATGATGAACGTTTTCGTGTTTGTTATTTACCAATCAATGTCGGTGCCAAAGGATTCTATGGCCATCGAGTCTATGCAGCCTTCACACATCTAATCGATACAGACTACGTTATGTGGCTTGACCAAGATAATTGGTTATATCAAAGCCATGTTGCTAAGTGTATTGAAACAATACAAAAAAGAAATCTAGATTGGTGCTATTCCCTACGACAAATATATAATAAAGAAGGCAAGTTTGTTTGTTTTGATGACTGTGAATCGTTAGGTAAATGGCAGACATATCATGGTGTTCATCACATAGATACGAATTCATACTGTGTTAAAACCGAGATTGCAATCAAGTTAGCATCTGCTTGGCATGGTGGCTGGGGCCAAGATAGGGTTTTCCTTTCAGCCATATCTCAACACTTTCCTAAATGGGATTGCACGAATGAATATACTACTTGTTATCGAGTAGATGGTGGCAAAGGTTCTGTTAATGCAGAATTCTTTATGAATGGTAATGAAGTAATGAATAAAAAATATAATGGAACGTTCCCATGGCGACAAAAAACTTAATCATTGGCGGTTTCACAAACTACGGCATCAATCAACTTAAACCTTGGGTCATCTCAGCAAAAGAAGTCGCTGGTGACAATGATGTTGTTTTAGTTTATGGTAATGCAACAGATGAAACCTTAGATTGGTTAGTGGAACAAAATGTTGTTATTGTTCCTATGTTACAAGTTCAAAACGTACCAATTCATGTGTTACGTTTCTTATCAATTTATGAATATCTGAATAAACATTGGCAATATTATGATTATGTTGTTACCACGGATGTCAAAGATGTTTATTTTCAAACAGATCCATTTAAATTCCTTGTTGACCGTAAACTTGTTATTGCTTCAGAAGGTTTAAAATACAAAGATGAACCTTGGGGTAATGAGAATCTATTTCAAGCTTATGGCTCATATGTTTATGAAAAATTCAAAGATAATGAAATCTTTAACGTTGGAACATTCGGTGGCAAATCAGAGTATGTAAAAGATATGGTGTTTCATATCTTCACCAACGGCATCAATAGGCCGATTCCTATTTGCGACCAAGCCGTATTCAATGTATTACTGAACACACAACCATTCAAAGATATTGCAACTAAAACTATTCAATGGGCGGCTGAATTGGGTACCATCATGGATCCATCTAAGATTGAACACTTTAAACCTAATCTGTTATGTGATGAGCCTATTTGGGAAGATGGCAAATTAAAATATTCTGATGGCCTTGTTTTTCCCATTGTTCATCAATATGACCGTGTGCCTGAATTGAAAAAGTTTGTTCAACAAAAGTATGAGCAAGAAGATGAATCGGAATATTTTACCTATAGAGTTTAATTATGAATGAAATTAGTATTGTAACGGCATTCTTTGATATTGGCCGTGGTGATTGGACACCAGATAAAGGATTGCCACATTATCTACAAAGAACAACAGATACGTATTTTGACCGATTTGCCAATATGGCCAACCTCGATAATACTATTGTTGTTTATACATCTGAAGATTTGGCTGAAAAAGTATGGGAAATTAGAAAAGAAAAAGAACATAAAACAGTTGTTATAACTGTTGATTTTGAAGATGAATTCAATGAACAACGTCAAGCAATCCGTAAAGTACAAAATGATCCTGATTACTTGGCCAAAATAAATCCAAGTCAAGTTAAAAATCCAGAATATTGGTCAGCAGACTATGTTCTCGTTAATATGTTGAAATCACATTTCGTCAATCATGCAATTGGTGCTGGTGTTGTTGATACTGATTTAGTGGCGTGGTTGGACTTTGGTTATTGCCGTGAAGCGTCTACTTTAAATGGTGTTGAGTTGTGGCAATATCCATTTGATAAAGAAAAGATTCACCTCTTTAATATCAAAAACTTTGATCCAAAAACAAGCATAACTAATATTATAGCAAACAACGATGTGCATGTTACTGGTCCATGTATTGTTGCTAGTCAAAAAATGTGGCCAGAATTGGAGCGATTAGTTGATGAGAGCTTTAAAGAATTAATGATGAAAAATTTAATTGATGATGACCAAACATTGTTATTATTGTCCTCATTGAAAGAACCCGAAAAATTTGAACTACATCCAATCTCAGCTGACGATTGGTTTATTGCATTTAGGAAATATAATGAAAATCTATCTTAGTGGAACTGCCAATCTTGGTGATTTTTTAAATGGATTACCTGTGATGTCAGGTATTAGTAAATCGTATGTCAAATTTGATTTGCTCATTAAAAAAGAAATGCGTAAGTTTAAAGGCATTAAAGAGTTTCTAATGTATCAAGATTTATTTACTGATGTTTCATTTGATGATGAGATATTTGTATATGGTGATATCATTCAAATGAGTTCTTGGCCGATTAGAGAGGATAAAAATGATCCATATCGGCCGACTGAAACGTGCCGCTATGAAAATTATATGAAAGATAATTATGGCATGGAGTTTGAAGTTGATGATGAGTTCGTGGTAAAAACACCAGAATATGATATCGAAGTTAAAGACACTTATTATGTTGGTGATAGATGGGCGGTAGGTGATATTGATAACCGTAGAGAAACTCATATATTGTCACATTTAAAAGATTATGAGTTTATTGATTACGATAGGACTATGTTAGAAAATGCTTATATTCTTAAAAATCTAAAGAAACCATTTATTACAAACTTTACTGGTATTGGTATGTTGGCCGACTTATGTGATATTCCTTTGTATTGTGTTTGGAAAGCAGAAGATTGGAAACCGGAGTTTAGAGTTGGTGACAATGATGTATCTTGGGATAATGGTAAGAACATTCAACAAGTATTTGAAAAACATTTCTATCAAGCAGCTCTTGCTGAGTTGGTTCATGCAAAAGATTTAGAAAGATATTTGAAATGAATTTAGTATCTAAAGATACAGCAATTCTTATTACTGCTTATACTGGCGGAAATGATCCTGATTATTTCAACACGGGTAGTGATTCTATTGTACAACACAAACGACACATGGCCAAAACATTGGTCAAATACTTAAAAGAAACTGGTTACTATGTGTGCCTTTCTTCTCATTCAACCTTAGATGAAGAAACACAACGTTATTGCCATTCATTCATTTATGATTCAGATAATCGTTGGCAGATAGATGGTGTGCCAAATAGACCAAATCACGGTGTTGCAGAAATGACGGCCATACACAATGGTTTAAATGTATTGAGTAGATATGGTTTTAAGAATGTATTAAAACTCTGCTACGACCAGCATCCTAATTTGGATTATCCAAAACTAATTCAGAAGTTTGAATCATTGAATACAAAGTTGGCTACATATAAGAGTCCTTGGGATTTGGCCACATTATGTTTCTTTGCTGACATTCAATTTGTTAAAGATACATTCTCAATGAGTGAAATCTGGCGGTGTGAAGGACCAGTAGAGAGAGCATGGTTTGATTCCGTGCGTGATAAAAATAGAATGGATGAAGTTCATGGTTATTCTTCTTATGATGAAATGTTGGAGTTACCTTCTGGTTCTCCACACCATTTTGCTTCACTACAACAAGATGGAACGGTGATAAATGAATACAATTATTAATATTGAACCAGGAACTTTTGGTACTATTCGTAATGGTGATATGATTGGTGTTGCCAATGTCGTAGAACATTTAAGAAAAACTAATAACAATCCAACAATTCAATTTCATTTAAAACCAGGTAATATTAGTCCTGATATACATTGTCAAACATTCTATGAGATAATGTTGAAGATGACTAACTATTTCTCTAAAGAAGAAGGTACAGAAACTTTACCTTGGCGTAGAGTGAATGTGTGGGATTTTAGAGATATCTCAAGTGATTTGGTAAAGATTCCAAATGATGCACCAATGGAGAAAAAGATTACGATTTTCCCACTCTTTGATGCGCCATATAATTTGTGGAGAAATTGGCCAATAAATCTTTTACCATATTTGATTGACAAATTTAGCACCGAAGAATATAAAGATTACGAAAAGATAATCTGTAAGAAAGGTGAACCTACTGAATCATGTCCGTTTGAAGGCTGGCGGTATTCTACCAACTTTGTACAGAATTATTACCATATTACCACAACTGAAATCTTTGTGGGCGGTGATACAGGTTCAAGCCATTTTGCATGGTCGCTTGACAAAGGACCTAAAGAATTGTTATACTATGGTTCTAGTAGAGGTCTGATTCATACCTTGCCGTTTTATCTTTTGCAAGGTAAAGGTAAGATGTCGACCTATTGGTTAGATTGTGAAAGAACAACATGGCAATAAGCATCACTTGTATAGATACATTACATTATACACCTACAATTACGGCATTAAAGAAAACCATTGAAACTCTTGGTGATAAGATAACAAGAGTATACTGGTTTTCTGATATTGATTTTCCTGACACAATAGATATACCTGTAACATGGATTAAAATTGATCCTATTAAAGTCTACAATGAAGATTACAGCCACATCACATTAAAGTTGTGTCCTGAGATTTGTATAGAAGAACATAACTTAATTATTCATCCAGATGGCTTTGCAGTAAATCGTGAAGCATGGACAGATGAATTCTTAGAATATGATTACATTGGTGCTTCTTGGAATGACGGTACTGTTGGTAATGGCGGATTCTGTTTGCGTTCTCGTAAGTTATATGACGCATTCATTTCCATTGGTATAAAGAATTCTACAAATGATTACCAAGATTATATGAATGATTCTTTTTATTATGTAATAACCGAATCTGGTGAAAAGTTTATTCCTGAAGATAATATTATCTGTAAAGTGCATAGAGAGAAATTGGAAAAAGAATATGACATCAAATTTGCTCCACTCTATATTGCAAATCGATTTAGTATAGAACACAATTATAGTTCTGTATGGTTAGGCAAAAGTTTAGGATTTCATGGCAAACACGGTGTTGCTGATTATTACGGAGTTAAATTATGAGTAAGAATGTATTGATTACAGGTGGTGCTGGGTTTATTGCTCATCATGTTATTGACAAGATGTTACGAGAAACTGATTATAAAATTACTTGTTTGGATCGTTTAGATATTTCAGGTAACTTAAATCGATTACATGATATGCTACAAGACCATGATCCTAAGATTGTATCTCAACGATTGCGGATTGTGTTTCACGATTTGAAAGCTGAACTTAACGAAATGATTGTGAACGATATTGGTGACATCGATATCGTATTACACTTAGCTGCAGGCAGTCACGTTGACCGCAGTATTCAATATCCAATGGAATTCGTACAAGATAATACTGTTGGCACAGTCAATATGCTTGAGTATGCTCGTAAACATTTGCCTAATCTGGAACGATTTGTATATTTCTCAACAGATGAAATCTTTGGTGTTGCACCTCCCGGTGTTGCTTATAAAGAATACGACCGATACAATTCAACAAATCCATATTCAGCAAGTAAGGCTGCCGCAGAAGAATTTTGTGTTGCCTATGAAAACACTTATAAGATGCCTATTGTGGTAACACACACAATGAATGTGTTTGGTGAACGCCAACATCCAGAGAAATTTATTCCAATGTGTATTAAAAGGGCTCGTGATGGTGAAAAGGTTTATATTCATGCTAATGCTGATTGTACAGAAGCCGGCACTCGCATGTATATTCATGCCAAAGATGTGGCCGAAGGCCTAATGTTTATCCTCAACAATCTACCAAAGAATTATAAACATACTGGTGATTATGGTTGGGCTCATTGTCCTAAATTCAATCTTGTTGGCACGGAAGAAATTGATAACTTAACTTTGGCTAAGATGATTGCTGAAGCACAAGGCAAAGAACTTAATTATGAAATGGTTGATTTTCATGGTAGCAGACCTGGCCATGATTTACGATATGCCTTAGATGGTGGTTTATTGAAATCATTGGGTTGGGAACCAAAGATTAAATTGAGTGAACGAATTAAAGAGATGACTTTGTGGACATTGGAGAACAAAAGATGGCTTCACTAGGCATCTATCATTGGAATAAAGATAACAAATCGGGGCTAGAAGCCTCGATTGCTTCATTCCGTAAATATCATCCAAATGCACCATACTTTGTTGCCTGTGATGCCGCTGGTGGTTCTCAATACGATGTATGCAAAAAGTATAATGTGAACTATCTACATGCAGACTTTGATTTGGGTTATCCTTCACCACATTGGGGTTTCGATAAACTTAGAGTATATAACTTTATGAAACGAATGATGTTGGCTGCCATCTGTATGGGCACCACACATTTTATTATATCAGAAGATGATGTAATCTGTTTGAATGAAATTCAATTTGATCCTAATTGGGATATTGCATCTTACAATATCACCGATGGCAATTACATTAATCAAGAAGTTTTAGATATCTGTGAAACAATCTCTGGTGTTAAACCTGATAGAACACAATATGGTGCTGGTGCTGGCACGATTATGAAAACAAGTACCTTCATTCAAACATTTTATAAATTTGTAGAGTTTTTGGATAGAGATTTTGATAGACTACATCAGAATCAACCACAGTTAGGATGGAACGATTGTTTCCTACAAGTATACTTCTTCCTTGCTGGTGCTAAATATAATGTCAATCCAAGATTGCACAATATTTGGCCAGAGAATCCAAATTTAGATTTAAATGAAATGAAGAAGCATTACGACATGGTTCATAATTATAAGAATTTTTATGAGGGTAGATAATGGATTTAACTGAAATTAAAAAATGTTTAGCATGTGATAGTGGTGATTTAATACCTGTGTTAGATTTAAATGACCAGCCTTTGGCCAACTCTTATAAAAAAAGTAAAGATGAACCAGAGGCATCATACCCATTAAAAATTAATCGGTGTGAACAATGTTATCATGTTCAACTAACTCATGCTGTTAATCCTGATTTAATCTATAAGAACTATCTGTATGTAAGTGGAACGACCAAAACATATGTTGATTATATGGACTGGTATGCTGATTTTGTTTGTGAACAATTCAATGTATACCCACAGTCGGTCTTAGATATTGGTTGTAATGATGGTTCGCAGTTAGATAAATTTAAAAAACGTGGATTAGAAACTTATGGAGTTGATCCGGCAGAAAATCTCTTTGAATTATCTTCAAAGAATCATAATGTGACTTGTGGTTACTTTGATGATAAGTATTCTCAGCCAGTAGATATCATAACAATTCAAAATGCTTTTGCACACAATCCAAATCCATTAGAACTCTTAAAGAACTGTAAGAAGAATTTAAATATTGATGGCCTAATTTTTATTCAAACCTCACAGGCAGATATGATATTGAATGATGAATTCGATACTATTTACCATGAACACATATCGTTCTACAATATCAAATCAATGATGTTTCTGTGTAATAGAGCAGGTTTAAATTTGATTAATGTTATTAAAACACCAATTCATGGAACAAGTTATATCTTTGTTATTAGTGCAGACACTTCATCACCAGCAAATATTAAGAATCTAATTGATATTGAAACAAATGCAGGTCTGTATAGTAAAGAAACATACACACAATATTCTAAAAACTGTGTTGAACTAGTTGAAAAATTTAAACAGGTCGTGGAAGAATACCGAACAAATGGTTACAAAATCGTGGGTTACGGAGCGCCAGCCAAAGGCAATACATTCCTAAACTTTGCCAAAGTACCATTTGATATGATTATAGATGACAATCCAATGAAGCAAGGCCTCTATACACCAGGTTCTTCTATTGGTATAGTTGGATCGGAAGTATTGAAATCCTTTGAGGAACATGATAGAATATTGTTTGTACCTTTGGCTTGGAACTTCTTTAAAGAGATTAAAGAAAGAATTACTGCGCAGAGAAATAATTTAAATGATGTATTTTTAGATATGAAAAGGTTGTAAAATGATTAATCAAATGATTGAAACTTTATCAAAAGAACGCCCAAGTTATGCCAAAAATTATGACAACTATAAACATGGTGATTTCGTACAGTATTCTGGCCAGTTATGGGACGAAAAAGAAATGTATGCGGCCATTGATACACTTGTCAATGGTAAATGGATTACATCAGGTGAAAAGGTAGCACAATTTCAAATTCATTTCAGTAAACGCTTTGGTGTTAAACATGCACACATGGTGAATTCTGGTTCATCTGCCAATCTAGTAATGATTACTGCACTAAAGAAGCATATGAACTGGCAAGATGGTGATGAAGTCATCGTTTCGCCAGTAGGTTTCCCAACAACGATTGCACCATTAGTTCAAAATAATCTAAAGCCTATATTCATTGATATTGAATTAGAAACTCTCAATTTTGATTTGGTCAAGCTTGTAGAAAAGATTACACCAAGAACCAAAGCAATTTTTGTATCACCTGTCCTTGGTAATCCTCCTGACATGGATATTCTACAAGACATTTGCACCAAACACGGCATTCTTTTGATTGGTGATAACTGTGATTCATTGGGAACAAATTATAATGGCAAACTGATTACAGAATATTACTACTGCTGGTCAACATCATTCTATCCTGCTCATCACATCTCAACTGGTGAAGGTGGCATGGTTTGTTGTAATGATGACAATCTTATCAATCTAGTAAGAAGTGTTTCGTGGTGGGGTCGTGATTGTTATTGTGTCGGATCAAACAATATGCTTGAATGTGGCACCTGTGGTAAACGATTTGATAATTGGTTAGATAATTATGATGGTGTGATTGACCACAAATATCTGTTTACGACAATGGGTTACAATCTCAAGCCTTTAGACTTGCAAGGCGCAATTGGTTTAGAGCAATTAAAGAAGTTTGAATATATTGATGAGAAACGCCGTGAGTATAAGAAAACAATTCAAAAATTCTTAGAAGATAACATCAAAGAGATTCGTGTTATCAATCCTCTATCTAAGGCCGATCCTTCTTGGTTTGGTGTGCCAATCTATTGTGAATCACAAGATGTAAAAGAATTCTTGGTACAACATTTTGAATCTAATAAAATTCAAACAAGAAACTATTTTAGTGGTAATATTCTGTTACATCCTGGGTATAAACACTTAGATAATTATAAAGATTATCCTAATTCAAACTTGGCTCTCAGTAATGTGTTCTTCTTAGGTTGTTCACCACTCTATAACGAAAAAGTTTTGGCATATATTGAAGATGTATGTAAAAAATGGAACGCTTGATTAATGTTCTAGGCGGTAACGGCTTTGTTGGTAGCCGTTATCGTGAACTCACAGATAATGTGGTAATCAATGCCAAGTATGATTATGATGTAAAAGATGATAGTGAAGTGGTATACTTTATTTCTACCGTGGACAACTACAATGTTCACACTAATCCATACATTGACATAGAAACGAACCTAACGACTTTGGTGCGCACATTAGAGTCCTGTAAGGATAAGAACGTTACTTTTAATTTTATTAGTTCCTGGTTCGTTTATGGTGATGTTCAACTACCAGCCAGAGAAGAATCATACTGTAATCCTAGAGGGTTTTACTCAATCACCAAACGTACCGCTGAACAACTACTCATTTCATATTGTGAAACATTCAATATAAAATACCGTATTCTTAGGTTGGCCAATGTGTTAGGTAAAAGTGATGGTAAGGTATCTAAGAAAAAGAACGCTTTACAGTATATGATTAATCAAGTGGTAAATAATGAAAATATTAACCTTTATGAAGGCGGTATTTTTTACCGTGATTACATTCATGTTGATGATGTGGTGCAAGCCATTAATCTTGTTATAGAAAAGGGAAATATGAATGAAATCTATAACATAGGTAATGGTGAAATGGTATTCATTAAACAAGCTTTGGATTATGTGAAAAGTAAGGTCAATTCTACATCAAAATTTGGTACCATGGACATACCTCAATTTCATAAAACAGTTCAAACAAAAAACATGGTTTTAGATATCTCAAAAATCAAAGAAATGGGCTACACACCAAAGTATAACCTTTTCCAGACGTTGGATACGTTGATTTAAACCCAACAATTTGATGACTATGTATCGAACCGAATCTTTCTATGGTTTGGTTATAAAACTCCAAATGTTGTATAAATAAGCGACCGGCAACCAAAGTGTGTTGCAAATCTGTAAGGAAATTAATGTATTCGTTTTTAACGTTTCTCAAAGAAGAAGATGAGGGTGGTAAACTCAAGCATATAACCCATGCTGAGGATAGGCCATTACAAAATGGATCCGAAGGATTTCAACATGCCGTTGGCGCATTGCAACAAGCACACGAACACATCAAATCTGGCGGTCACAGCACCGCATTAACAATGAAATATGATGGTTCTCCATCATTGGTTTTTGGTCATCATCCAGAAACTAAAAAATTCTTTGTGGCATCAAAATCAGCTTTCAATAAAAATCCAAAAATCAATTACACAAATAAAGATATTGAGAAGAACCATGGCCATGCACCAGGTTTGGTTGAGAAATTAAAACACGCATTAGAGCATTTGCCTAAAGTGGCACCAAAAAAAGGTGTGTATCAAGGTGATGTAATGTTTAGTGGTGAAGATAAAAAAGAAACTAAACATGGAGTATCATTTACACCCAATACAATCACGTATTCTGCCAAAGGTGCAGAAGGTGATAAAATTCGTAAAGCCAAATTTGGTGTAGTAGTTCATCAGCAGTATCATGGTAAAGACATTGGTTCAATGAAAGCGGATGCTAGTCCTGATGTTCACAATTTCAAACAGCACGAAGATGTTTGGCACAAGTCAGCTGAACATGATGCCTCAAAAGTAAACTATCCAGAAAAAGACCAAGAGCAGTTTAGAAAACATATTGCATCTGCACAAAAGATTCATGATGAATCAGGTAAAAAGATGTATAGTGCTACCGAACCGCATCGTGGTTCTGGTGGTCATTTAGAAACATATATCAATCAAACTGTTAGAACTGGTGAAAAACCTACAGCTAAAGGTCTACAGAAACATATAGAAAATAAATTTATTAAGGCTGCATCCAAATTAAGAACACCAGCTGCTCAAGCAAGAAAAGAAACAGAAGCAAAATCTCATGTGCAACATATTGAAGGTAATACAGAGCATTATAATAACCTTCTAAATATGCATCACCATCTACAACAAGCAAAGAATGTGTTAGTGAAAAATTTAGAAAAGAATACTGGCGGTTTAGAACACCACATTGATGGTAAACCAACAGGACCAGAAGGCTTTGTTGTTAATCATGGTGGTGAACCAACCAAATTAGTTAATAGAGCAGAATTTGCAAAAGCTAATTTACTTAAAGTAAGAAAATGAAATCATTTTTAGATACAATCAAAGAAGAACAACAAGGTGAAAAACACCATGTTATCACCTTTGGTAGAATGAGTCCTCCTACCACAGGTCATCTAAAATTGATTAGTAAAGTCAAAGAGATTGCACAGAAAAATAATGCAACTCATTCTATCGTTGTTTCTCATACACAAGATAGTAAAAAGAATCCATTAAGTGCTGACCAAAAAATTAAACACTTAAAACGTTATACAGCTGGCCCAATTTCAGAGGCAACAAAATCTGGCGGCACAAATTTTGTGGCCGCATCGAAAGAGAAACCAACAATATTACATCATGCAGTAGATGCACACAAAAGTGGCGTAACTCACCTTCATGTTGTTGTTGGTTCCGACCGTGTGAAAGAAATGCATCACCTATTACACAAATACAATGGTGTAGAGGCTGGCCACGGAAAATATCATTTCAAAAAGATTACTGTACATTCCGCTGGTCATCGTGATCCAGATGCCGAAGGTACTGAAGGTATGTCTGCCAGTAAAATGAGAGAACACGCAAAGAGCAAGAACTTTGGTGAGTTCAGAAAGGGTGTTCCTTCTCATGTTTCAGATACTCATGCAAAAGAGTTAATGCATGATACTCGTAAAGGTATGGGTTTACATGAATCATATACTCGTGGTCTATTCAAAGCAATTTTTGTGACTGGTGGTCCAGGTTCTGGTAAAGACATTATTATTCGTGAAGCCATTGCTGAACAAAGGTCTGTTGAATTGAATTTGGTTCAAGCACAAGATTACTTGGCCGACAAACAAAAACTATCAGAAAAGACCAATGATCCTCGTAGAGAAGCCATTCGTAACCGTGGTCCATTGATTATTAATGGTCCGGCCGATGATAGAGATAGAATTGCCTATATCAAAGAAGAACTTGAAGATATGGGATATGATACAATGATGATATTTGTTAACACGACAGATGAAACAAGTAAAGAAAGAAACTCACTATTGTCCAGAATGATGGTTGAATCAGTAAGGCAAGATAAGTGGATTAAATCGCAAGAAAATACTAAATATTTCATGGAAGCCTTTAGTAATTTTATTCCTTTTGATAATACAGGAAATTTAGATACTAAAGAAGAAGATATATACGAGGTATATGAATCCACTAATGAGTTTTTGGATTCTGATGTAGGAGATACAGCCGAAGATTGGTTGAATCGAAGAAGTAAGTTAAATATTAATTTATTATTTAAGGAAAATAAAAATGCTCAAAGCACTAATAGACTGGTTAAAAGTAAAACCAACCGTAGACCCTTGCTCGACAACAACTCCCCAGGACAACAGCTCCAAAGAAAGCTCAACCGGCCAGATGACGTCCGTGACGGAGACGTTAAGTACAACTCCGACTACATCTTCAAAACCTACTCCGAAGAAGGCGGCCCCACAGTCCAGGTCCTCCCAACGGCCAAAGAGCCAAACTTCCAAAAAGACAAAGAAAAAGTAAAGAGATTAAAGTTTGGAGATAAGTCTTTAAGTGCAGGTAGAATTGGTAATGCTAGTGGCCTTGGTTCCGAGTGGAACACACGTACAAATGGCTCAGGATTAACTGGTGGTGCTGGACTTGGTAATCAAACATATAGTGAGAACCAAGAGTATAGTAACGCCACTCCTTCTTCTATAGCAATGCCGTCTGGTGGGTCAGTAAACCCACTAAGTAGTGAATACGACAGTAAAGATTTTAAGAAGTTTAGAAAGCTAGTTAAGAAAGAAGCAATTGATGATCCAGGCGCCTTTGATATGGGTGTTGGTGGAACTCTTAATGGTGCTACAAATAAAGAACCTTTAGTTGTACCTAATGATAACAAAGTTCGTGCTAACGACATTCTAAAAAGAAAACGAAATGTTAAAATTTAAACAATTCTTAGAAGAAGTAGAATCTTTAGATGAAAAATCTCCTGCATGGCAACGTGCCGCAGGTAAAGATCCAGAAGGTGGTTTAAATCGTAAAGGTATTGCATCATATCGTAGAGAAAATCCAGGTTCAAAACTAAGTATGGCTGTTACTACAAAGCCATCAAAATTAAAACCAGGTTCAAAGGCAGCAAATCGCCGTAAATCATTCTGTGCTCGTATGGGTGGAATGAAGAAACGATTGACATCAGCTAAAACAGCCAATGATCCAGATTCAAGAATTAACAAAGCATTACGCAAGTGGAACTGCTAATAACGGAGAAAAAAATGTTCGCAAAAAATAAAGTAAGTCAGTCAATGATCGATGCAGTAAACAAAGTTCTAGGTGAACAACCTGTAGAACAAGAAGATGTATTACTGAACGAAGCTGGCGCCCCAATCAAAGAACCTACTTCTACAGGCATGAGAGTATATGGCCGTAGTTATGGCAATTCTGCAAAGGCTAAACAAGACCAAAGCAAATCTTCTGTTGATGACCTCAAAGGTCCTAAAACAAAAGACTTGATGCAGAAAGACAAAGAAGAACATGAGAAAACAAAAGGTAAGTATGACGAAGCTGCCAAGCCAGATTACTTAGACTTTGATAAAGATGGCGACAAAAAAGAGCCAATGAAGAAAGCCTTAAATGATAAGAAAAAAGTGGCTGAGGAATTAAAAGGTGACCAACATAAGATTGATGCAAATAAAAATAACAAAATTGACGCACATGATTTTGCCATTCTCCGTGGTAAAAAGAAGGTCAAAGAAGATATGTACTTTGCAAAGAAATTAATTGAAGGCATGAAGCGCTCTGATGTTCCTGCTTTTGTTCGTAAGGCTCGTGGTGATGCACCATTAACACCAGCTGAAGTAAAGTCTGGTTCAAAAGATTCTATTTCTGATCCAAAAAATCTAGCAAAAGCACGCAATGAAGAAATTGAACAGATTGACGAAAAAGATCCTTGCTGGGATAATTACACACAAGTTGGTATGAAAAAGAAAAATGGTCGTGAAGTACCTAATTGTGTACCATCTAAAGGAGTACCTGCAGCCAAAGGTTATAAAGAAGAAGTTGAATTAGAAGAGCGTACAATGACCTCTGCTGACAAAACTGAACGTGAACGTATTGTTAAGGGTATGAAAAAGGGTTTAGCTGGATTCAAATCACGTTATGGTAAAGATGCTAAATCAGTAATGTATGCTACAGCAACAAAACAAGCCATGAAAGAAGCTGCTGTAGATTCTGCTCCTATAACAACAGACACATTAGCTGGCCGCATGCCTGGTGGCAAATCAAATGATTTTAAATCTTATAAATTAAGAGTTCGTCCTTTAGATAAAGAAGGTGAAACAATTCCAAAGGATGCAACTCCTGAAATTATTCAACCAGATGAAACACCAGCAAGAAAGTCACACGAAGTTAAAGAAGCAACTATCGCTGGTACTTCTGGATGGAAAAAGATGGCAGCAACAGTAACCGATAAGTCTGGTGCAAAACATTCTCCAATGAGCCGTGCTAGAAATTTAGCTCAACAAGCTTTTAAAAAAGTACAAGATAAAACTAAAGTTAAATCTGAAATGATGCTAGGTAAAGATGGCGGAACTTCTGAGAGCAAGAAATGGTAAAAAAAATGAAAGATATCATTAAGAAAAATCCTGTAGCTAATGCTACATTTGGCACAGACCCATCTAATCCATGGGCCACCAAATACAATGTAACTGAAGCAACCGAAACAGAACTATTGGCACGTTATCTTAATTCAAGAGGTGTCAATCCTAGGTTCGTCACAAGAGATACCAAGATTGCGCATGCCAAATCATCAGAATATGCAAAATGGAAAGCTGACCACATAGAACGATTTGCAAGAGAAGAAGTTGAGGTCAAAGAGGACCATGTTGCTATTGCAATGGGTAAACAATTGGATGACGAAGGTAGTATGATACTCAATCAGTTGGACCAAATTGCACGAAGTGTTGAAATGTTACGACCAGTGATTAAGAAACCTGATATGCAAGTACCTGCTTGGGTTCAATCTAAAGTAACTCTTGCGACCGACTATATCGATACTGTTGCAAACTATATGACAAGTAATAATGAAAAAGTAAATGAAGCATGGGATAACAGCGCAACTAAAATTAAAAAAAGTTTACGTGGCGGCACCTATAATTCTAAACCGACAGCATTGGATAAGTTTCGTGCAGCTGCAGCTGAAAGAGCAAAGAAACACGCAGAGATTGAAAAAAATCTATCTAAAGATGGTTCTGGTATGACTGCTTCTATTGACCGTTTAGAGAAGCATCTGAACAAAGAAGAAACTATCAATGAAGTTTCCAGTTCAGAAGTTGAACACCATTTCAATAATTGGTCAAACTCTGAACACGCTCCTTATAATAGTGATGCTGGAGATGATAATAAAGTCCATCAGTCAGCTTTAAGATATTTAAGAAGTACCAATGTACCAAAAGAGAAACATGAAAAGATGGCCATGCATATTGCTCATAAATTTCATGGAAGTGGTATTGATGAAGAAGTTGAGCAAATTGACGAACTCAAAAAGTCTACAGTATTTTCTTGGTTGAAAAAACAACCAGTTGTACCTGAGAAAAAGCCAGGTATGACTAGAAAAGACTTCAATAAAAAAATCAAAACTCATAGTAAAAGTTGGAATAGGGCTTTAGACCGTTTAGCTGGTTATAAGCCAACATCTGAAGCTGCTGGTATCAGCAAAACAAAAGAAACTCAATTTCACAAAAAATTAGATACTTTGGTACATCATACTTTTGGTAAAAGAAAAGATGAACTAAAAATGAAAGAAGATGCTTTTCAAGATACACAAGCCGCCACACAAATGCCTTTTGATGGTGCTAATACCACAAATGACACAGATATGATGAAAAGGCGTGAAGCAACTAAATCCGCAAGAATTATTAAATCCATATATAAACGTAAGAATATGAAAGAAGATATGAACGACTGGGAAAAAGAAGATAAGTCCGTTCAATCTTACGGAAAAAAGCCAAAGTTAGATATGACAGATAAGAAGGATAACATTGGCGAGAACAAACCAGAAGCTCGTGCTGTGATGGCTGGAGGTAAAACTCTAACAGGACAACCAAGAGATATGGTAGAAATTGATCCGACCATGAAGAATCGGCCGGATCGTCCAGATACCTTTGACAAAGGTAATCCAAAGAAATCACCAGCTTAAATAAAGATAAATACACCATAACCCGAGGTTAAAAGGAGAAAAAAATGCCAGCATGGGGAAATACAGATTCAGTAAGCGATAAACCACATATGCCGTTGCTTCGGCAAGTGCGTCCAGTCGCAACCACAACAGTAGCAAATACTGGTACGGCCGGAGGAGTTTTAGGCGGAAATACAGTTATTCGAGTTGCTAGTACAACAGGAATTGTTGTTGGCCAATTCGTATATGATTCTGGCGTAGGTATTGCAGTAAGTGGAGAGAGTGCTTATTTTAAAGGGAATAATACTGTTTTAGCTGTCAATTCAGCTAACGTTGTATTAACAGACGCTGTTACAACTACTATTCCTAACGGCACTTTGCTTTATTTCTGTGATGAAATTCCCTACGCAGAGGTCACTTACGCTGCCAATACAACAGCAAACGTATTCTCAGACACCATTTTAGTAACTTCTGGTCGTATGGCCAACACCCGAGGCACCACAGGTGCGGCTGGTTCTACAGTTGCTAATACACAACTTGGTAACGTGAATGCAGGATGGAACTTAATTCAACGTAAAATTAATAACGATGGAACAGTTCGTTTCCTAAAAGAAACTTTGGTTGCTTTGGCAAATCCAGTAGCATCCAATACAGCATCTGCCAATACTAGCGCCAACGCTATTTACGGTGGTCTGTAATTAAAGTTTTTTGATTTTATTAGAAATGGGAGCTACGGCTCCCATTTTCATCTGAAAGATAATAATGTTTGATGATTTAAATGATGACAACTTTATGATGTATGCGATGAAGTGTTATACTACACCTAATTGTTTAATGTCAGAATTTGAAGGAGATATTAAAAGAACAAAATATTTAAAACGATTGTTCCGTAGATATAAAGTTTCAAAGTCATTAAAGGAACGGTTAATTTTAAATCACATCATTCTATTAAATAATGTTTTTGGTCCAGAGCCTACAGCGAGAATATTATTTTATAGAATAGATGAACGAGATTATGATATATTGAAAACATTTTTATGTTATTTAAATATAATGCCTGAAGTTGTAAAAGGTATTAAAGGAAAAAACATTTACTCGACTAAAATACCGGTTGAAATTAATATCGCAGAGATACTACTAAAAATATGAAAACATTCAAAAAATTTATTGACGAAGATGGAATGGCTGGCGGTGCTATGTCAGCTGGTCCCACAAACGTAGTTAGCTCTGGTGCTATTGCTGGTACAGGTGGTAAAGGCGGTGAACCAGGTGTTCATTTACCTCGTAGAAAAAAAAGTCCTGTTATGATGTCTATCAGGAGAAAATCCTTAAAGGGTTAATATGTGGTTCTTGTCATTCATACCTGATTGGATTTTACAATGGGCAATACATGGTCTAGTTATTCTTGGTCTTGTATTAACCTTTATAGGTTCACTTGTTAGATTTATACCTGTAATTCAACCATACGCTTTGGTTGGCAGACAATTAGGTATAGTGTTATTAGTAATTGGTGTATTCTTTGAAGGAGGATATGCCACAGAAATGTCGTATCGTGCTAGAATATCCGAGATGCAAGCAAAGATAAAGGAAGCAGAAATACAATCTGCCAAAGCCAATGAGAAGTTGGCAGTTGAAGTGAGTAAGAATAAAGAGTTGATTAAAGAGAAGGTGAATAGAAATGCTAAAGATATTGAAGCGAAAAGGGAATCTATTAACGCTGAGTGTAAGTTGTCTGATGATGCTTGGGTGCTCTACAACCGTGCCATTGAGCCAAAAATTTCCAGAGGCCCCTCAAGTGCTAATGGAGCCCGCTCCGGTTCTAAAGCCTCTAAGTGAGAATAAAAAGACGTTAGCAGACCTATTACAAAATGCTAATGAGAATTATGGTTTGTATTATGAATTGCAAGATAGATACAATGCATGGCAGTTATGGTATAAACAACAAAAAGAAATTTTTAATAGTGTAAAATGACAACCTATAATGTAGCGCTCAAAGAAGGTGTTGATTACAACACTTTCTGGCATGAAATGGAATCTAAAAGGCCACCAAGACTTAGTAATGAGTTTGTGCCTGTTCGTAACGTTGACATTGTTAATGAAAGGTCCACTAGCTTACGTCAATGTTGGTACGATTTAACAGAAGAAGAAGCTGAAAAATTACGAAATGATCCTAGAATTTACTGTGTAGAAATTCCTCCAGAACACAGAGATGATATTAAAATAAAATTTATAGCTTGGCAAAACGGCAAATATCAAGCAGTTTCAGGAATAAATCCTTCGAATACTTCAGCAGTAAATTGGGGACTCAGAAGAACAAACACCACGTATAATAGCACACAGAATTATTCTGCAGTCAGTATTGCTCTTGCTAATTTAGATTATGCTTACACACTTGACGGTACCAATGTTGATGTTGTAATTATGGATAGCGGTTGTCAAGCTGGCCATCCAGAATGGCAAGATAAAAATGGAATAACCAGATATAAACAAATTGACTGGTATGCAGCTTCAGGAGTTCCTGGTACAATGCCAGCGACCTTTTATAGTGATAGTCGTGGCCACGGCACACATGTCGCTGGTATTGCAGCAGGTAAAACTTATGGTAGAGCAAAAAATGCCAACATTTATATAATGACTATCAATCCCACACAGAGCCCTACAGTTGGTATTGACGTTACCGAAGCATTCGATTGTATAAAAGGGTGGCACAACAATAAAGCTGTAAATCCTCTTACTGGTGTAAAAAATCCAACGGTAGTTAATATGAGTTGGGGTTATTTTTCTTCTTATTCTGCTTCTGGTGGAGTTGGTACAGTAAATTATAGAGGAAGCACATATACCGGTTATTCCACAAATTATGGCATGAATGGATTCTCGCAGTCATTTGGTGTTCGGGTAGGTAGCGTTGATCTTGATGTTGCGGAATGTATTGCCGCTGGTGTAATATTTGTTGGCGCAGCTGGTAACGATGACCAAAGCGCAGATGTACCTGGCGGTTTAGATTATAATAATTACTATTTAACAGTATCACCTGTTTTTACATATCAATATATGAGAGGTAGTTCACCAGGTAGTACCGATGGTGTAATAAGTGTTGGTAGTACTGATGCATCAGCCTTAACTGAATCAAAATCATACTATAGTAGTTGTGGGCCAAGAGTAGATTTATATGCTCCGGGGAGTAATATTATTAGTACTATGAGTAATATTAATATATATGGCGCTACGGCATATTATCCTGATGGCACCAACAGTTGGAAAATAGCAAATCTGTCAGGCACCTCTATGGCTTCTCCACAAGTTACAGGTATGGCGGCACAATTATTACAAATTTATCCTGGTGCAACTCAACAACAAATGCGAGATTTAATTATCAATTATAGTGTTAAAGATGTTCTTGCAAATACAAATCCGAATAGTTATACTGACCCCGCTAGTTTAAAAAGAGGGTATAGTCGATATGCATATCAACCATTCAATAATCATGAAAGTTTTAAAATCCAAGGCAGTGCGTCTGTAACGAATGTGGATATGAAATGAAAAGAATACTTATAGTTCTATTTGCGTTTAGTTTATCTGGTTGTGTTTTATTTGATGCCTATTTTATGTCTAAATATGACACCAATGAATACTTCATTGTTAATGATATCAAAACAAAGGCACAGATTGCTGAAGAAAACTGTGGCAATCATATACTGGTTGTTACACAGGTAAACGAATTGTATATCAAAGCGTTGGAGTTTAAGAACTTTACAATGCACATACCGAGAAACAAAGATACAGATAATATGTCAACTAAGTTATTGACATTGACAAAAGATACAAAAGATTATTTTAACAAAGCAGAAAAGATATCACCAATCTTCTGTAAGGCAAAATTGCAACAGGTTGTTAAATCAGCTGATACTATTCAACATGTACTAGGGAGCAAACCAAGATGACACCAGAACAATTAAATGCTTACATCATTGAATACAATAAAATGTTGGCAGATGGATTAGTTACAAAAGAAGAATATATGGAGTTGTTGAAAGGCATCAATATTATGGAAGGTATTGCTGATGATGCAGAAGGACTTGCATTGAAAGAACAATTAAATTTAATTATCAATGCTGCTATTAGTGCAGCCTCTTTAATGGCGTAAAAATGGAACTGACAAAAGACCAACTGAAGCAATTGCTTCCAAAGAATCCCTACATTGACCAATGGCACAATGC
>Ga0209229_10000210_pt1 | contig 22828 bp, 38 predicted proteins | sample SanBayMetagenome_FD_187466 | JGI IMG/M metagenome (GOLD analysis project Ga0209229, IMG submission 187466) | Freshwater and sediment microbial communities from dead zone in Sandusky Bay, Ohio, USA (SPAdes) (version 2) | ecosystem: Environmental > Aquatic > Freshwater > Lentic > Sediment... | reverse complement strand
TCGATCCGATCTAACGCTGCACCGTCTCAACTCAAGCGCAGAATTACATCTCTGTACAAAGAAGTGAACTTTCTGTAGACAAAAAGAAGCCCGATTGCAATTAAAGTATTGTTAATTGCAATCGGGCGTTTAGTTAGATGGAAGTCCAGTAGACCTGCTTCCATTTGTTGTTTGAGAACTGGAAGATTCTGGCTTCGTTTGAGCCGTCCTCCAGTATTTCAAATAGAAAGATTTCGATAGCGGTTTCTATAGTCTCTTGATCTAACCCGATCAAGAAAGTTTTGATTTTGCCTATCGTCCCAGTATCTGTTCCTAGATATTTGTGGAATAATTCGGATTCCACAGGGAACTCAAACTCTACTTTTAGTTTTTCAACGTGAGTCACAAACTTTTCAACTTCAAACATAACTACAAACTCCTGTTTTCTCTTGTCCTATAAGTATATTTTATCACACAATTCTAAATAAAGCCAGTTTTTGATTCGCCAACTGGTGTATGATTCGGATACGAAGCAGAAAAATTTTCTAAATTATGAAACAAAATACAATCACAGCCGCGATCCAATCATTGAATCGCCTAACTCTTAATGAAGATAATATCTCTGGCGGGACGCTACCCCCTCAGAGTATTGAAGCTGAAGAAGCCGTCCTCGCAGCCCTTCTTCTAGATCCTAACGCTTACAGGAGGGTTAAAGAATTAATCCCTAACGCCGAATATTTTTCCTTGGGGTCGCATCGTGTCCTGTACTTTGCGATCGCCGAATTAGCGACAGCCAACAAACCTACCGACATCGTGACTGTATCAACGTGGCTGAATGCCTATTCTAGTCTGGAACTTGCGGGGGGAACAGAAAAGATTAAACATCTCTGTGACGGAGTATTCTACGGCTCGGCGAACGTGGACTACCATGCCGAAATTGTTGCAGATTTCTATAGAAGACGGCAGGTAATTCAACTAAGTGCGGAATATACCAAGAAAGCATACGACCGTCAATTAACCGTCCCGCAGTTAGTTGGGGATTATAAGACCGCCGTTTTAAGGGGATTGGACGAGGGTGGATCGACTAAGACCACCATGGCTATCTCTGATATCTTGATTGATGTGTTTCAAGAGGCGGAGGATGCTGCTGAGGGCAAAGTTGCTCCCGCTATTAGCACAGGATTTTATGACGTTGATGCCTTATTTGGATGCAGTTTCTCTCGTCAAACCGTCTTGATTATTGCGGGTAGGCCAAGCATGGGAAAATCATCATATATGTTGAATACCATCGCCAATATTGCCAAAATGACCCAAAAGTGGTCAATCATATTTTCTCTGGAAGTATCTAAGAAAGATATGGCGAGAAAGATGCTTGCGACACTATCAGGACTATCTTTCGAGCAAATTAAATCGGGAAAACTATCTCCTCAAGACTGGCCAAGACTAACCGAAGCAGTTAGTTTACTCGCCGAATTACCAATCATGATCAATGACGCGGGTGGATCACAGGTTTCCGATATTGTTTCCGCCTACCACGATCTTGCTGATAAGGTTGGAGCCGATAATATAAATATAGTGGCGGTTGATTATATACAATTAATGAACGCCCAACGTGACTACGGTGGTAATGCGAACTCAATCGTGTCTGAAATTAGTAAAGGACTGCACAACGATATTGCTAAGAAACTAAATGTAGGCGTGATCGCATTATCTCAGTTGAGCCGTAGTGTAGAATCTCGAAACAATAAACGTCCCATACTTTCAGACCTCAGAGACAGCGGCTCCCTGGAGCAAGACGCGACCATTGTTAGCTTTCTTTATCGAGATGAATATTACAACCCCGATACTGACGACAAAGGCATCACAGAAGTTATTGTAGCAAAGAACAAAAACGGCTCAGTTGGAACCGCTAAGTTATTATTCGACGCTCGGCAAGCTACGTTTAGGAATTTTCAATCTTCAATCCCGACACATTAATTAATCTTTAATCGAGTTTTATTATCCCCAGATATTAAATATCTGGGGATATTTTTACAAAAAATATATTGAAAATATCGTATAAATACTTGTCATAAGTAATACTTATGTAGTATAATTAAAGTATAGAGAACAAATTGGAGTCTAAATCGAATGATTAACCTTAAAGAAATCTTCACCTGGAACAAAGCAGTTTACTTAACTGTATACCTCACAGCATCCATGCTGGCGGGAAACGTTGAGACACCCTTATGGGTCGGAGCTTTAGTTGTCGGAGTAACACTTTTAACATCGTTTGTATTCGGAATTTTAGTTCATAGCGTTGGAAAAACGTTCGGAATTGCCACCTGGCGATTTCTAACTTACAGCACGAGAACAAGAAACGGAAAGATTCTTTCCGTAATTTGTAACACACTTCTCTGGGTTGCAGTATCAACTGAAGCGTTAATAAACGCCCAAAGCCAGTATTGGCTGCAAATTATGGAATCTGGGTTTATTACAAATTCCCAAGTTTCCGCCCTGATCAACGGATTAGGAGTGACAATACTAGCACTTATAGCGGTAGAGACTATCTTCAGTCTCTACATGGTAATCCGCAAAATCAAGTTAACCTTCTTTAATACGAAGAAAGTTAGCGTAAAATCTTAATCTTCCCCATCGGAATGATTAAAGGTTAAAAAATCCCCACTTCCCCTCGGAATGTGGGGATTTTTTTGTGCCAATTTTCAGGATAAAATAATCGGAAGTTGATCCTGATAATGGGGTACAATAAAGCAAATCACGATCAGAGAAAACATGAACACAAAATTGAAGCCCAAAACAATCAAGGACTCCATCCTCGATTTGATAATCCTAGAAAAAAGAGGACTGAAACACTTAGAAGATATCTACACCTGTTCGCCAGAAGCAGATATTTTAGCTCGAATTGAATCATCGAAAACAAAGATAGATATTCTCCAAGATATTGTGGACGAATTTCTTGATTAGACGGTATCTAGTTGTCTAAACAGTAATGTACAATAAAGCAAATCACAATCGAGGTTTATTATGCCAAAAGAAAGCAAAGCCAAACGAAATCCCGAAGACAAGAAAATTGCAGCGATTGTAGAAGTAATTAACGATGAATTATTCTTTTCTACGAGAGAGTTAGATCACTTGGAGAATTTCTACGCTTGCTGTCAAGATCCAGAGACAGGAGTAAAAATTGAAGGTATAAAACTAGAACACAAGATCCTCAATATTATGCTTGAAGAAATCGAGGAGATTAAGAACCCGACCAGGAGTGAACCCTATGATTTTTTCTCTCTGTTGTCTCTAATTCCATGATTTATACCGAAAGTATTGAGATGCTAATGGACTTTCAAAAGTTCTTGCTTGAGTGTCCTGACGAGTTGATAGATGATCCAGTAAAAGCCGGACTACAAAATCTTCGAGAGGAATTAGAAACCCTATCTTCTCCCAAAGAAACAAAGAATGCTTTAGCTATCCTTAAATGGTTTGAACAGTACCCGGACTTATTTGAAGTATTCAAATGGGTGACGAAGGATCTAGCAAATAAACCACCAAATAATCTGAGCGATCCAACGATTCTAGTAACAGGAATTATTGAATCAATCAAAACAAGAACCCAAACAATAGAACCAAAAACATGACTAATTCCTTAGAGAAAGCATTGCAATCCGAGTATTGCACCCCGTTACTGGCGAAATGCCTTAAAGAAATCGCTCTATCATGGAAAGACGTTAACAAAAGCGATCTTTCAGTATCAAGTCTTCTGGGTCTAGCTCAAGACTATGGAGTGAAGCAAGGATATTACGCCGGAGCCGTGACTTTCGTACTGGAACAAAGAAAGGATGACAGGTGGATTTCTATTTACCGCCCTGAGTGGGTTGAATCTGGCAGCGAAATTCTTCATTCGGGACTACACCGTGCGGATATCCTGATACGATTACAACCAAACGGATATATTTCTGTCGCCGTAGGATCTGAAGATTATTATTGTCATGTCCGAAGTCTGGATGTGGAAATTCTTTCATGGATGTTAAATATACCCAAAGAAGTTTCCAATTCTTCTAAGAATTTTATGATCTATTGGAATAATTGTCCTCGGATGTTGGGATTTCAGAAACCTCAGTTGAAAATGATTGCTCCGAAATTGGAATTTAAAGTTTTCATGAACGAGATTGAGCTATTTTAATTATTTGTCTCTAAAAAAACCCGATCAAATCATATTTGATCGGGTTTTTTTTGAATTTAAGCGATCGCGTTCTTTATGTAATCTAACTCCAGAGGAAAGTCTCCTGCCAGTACGTGAGGGGTGCGACCCGTGGGGTCTTCCAAATGTTTAAGTGATACTGGCATATTTTCCTTAAAAGCCTGGTAGACCGAGTAAATCTTCTTCCGTAATATAGTGAGTCGGATCGTGGCAAACTGCCTCACCTTCACCTTCACAAACAACCTTTCCTCTCTGTAGACAGAGTTGTCCTAACATTAGATATCCACTCTTGCTGACGACTAAAACTTCATCTTCCGGTAGATCATTCCGATCAATTTCAGTCCATTTAACCGTGTTGCTCATGCTTTCCTTTTTTCTTGTTTTTAATGATTAAATGGCAAGTGCATTAACTCTGATGCCACAATATAATATTCGGGATCACTCATAATAGTCTGATTGCGATGCCCCCCTTCGCAGATAACTTTTTTGTCACGGATAACTAACCGACCGATCATATAAGTATCTCGAAACATAGCGATCACTTCGTCTTCGGGCAAGTTGTTTGGATCGATTTTAGTCCATTCCATTTTGTTTTCTCCTTTTTGTTATTCTTGAGTTGGGATATTTTTTAAATCAGAAATCAGAAGATAATAATCAACGCCATCAAGATGTTCGCTATCTTCATTGTCTTTGATTAAAACACTTCCATTGTCGTACCGAGAAAGAGTTCCTGTCCAAAAGATGGTTTGCCGTTTGTCACAGGCAATTACTTCGTCTTTCGGCAGATCGCTCGGATCAACTTTAATCCATCTTAATCTTGTCGTATATTCAGTCGCACCAGTCTCGACTAATATCTGATTAAATGTTTTACCGATTGGATTGTAACCGTCTGGCAGTGGGTTTGACAATCTTTTCTCTACACCCCGATGAAGGATATCATTTCTGTATTTGTCGTACATACAGCATTCTCCAGAATGGAAAGTAAGTATAGCCATTATGTTTCCTCCTCTTTAAACTTAATTCCGGTATCACTCTCTATTTCTTTCTGTGTCTTCCCTATCGGACAGTACGGCAACGGGAGGGATTCCGAAAGATATTTGACCAGAGAGCTTTCAATTCCCCCTGAATGGTAGGGAACATCGGGTATGTAATGAACGCACACCCCATCAACACTGAAAACCAATATTGAAGACATATTAAAACCAGTTATCCTTAGCTAAGTCGCCATCTTTATTGTCGGCAACAGGATATCTTTGAGTAATCTCGATATCTTCAACTAACTTAATAAATTCGTCCAAAGGTAAAGGTTGTTTCTCGCAGAATGCCAGTTTGATTCCTTTGTAATCCACGCCAGAGGGGTCTAGGGAGGCGTAATCAACAACATCTGTAACAACCCAGTCAGTCGGGATGTTACGGCGCACGGTAGGCGATACAACCGCAGTACACATCAACCGTTCCCCTACTTCTACGGTCGGTTTCGGGGTGTAATCATAGCTTTCTCTAAGGATTTTGGTTTCCCGACCTTGAGTTACTATCCCACCAGGTAAAGGAATATAATCTTCTCTTGCCATGTAAATAATCAAAGTAGCCATTATTCTTCCTCCTGAAATGATGTTTGTTTACCTTCAAATACGCAATCCTTGGGTAGAATCGGATCTCCGTTCGGACGAACATCTACCAGTTTCCATCCGTTTCTTTTTGCCATTTTTTCACAATATCCCGCGCTGGCAGCAGCGTGGATATTCTGTTCTTCTTTCTTCATTGAAGTATCCTAAGTTTTTTCATTAAATTTCTTGTGATCATTTCTTGCCTGAGCAACGTTTCAATTGTTTCGATCAGTTCTTCTTGAGTCTTGGTTCTAACTGTTTCCATTAAGATAGTTAGTTGAAACTCTTGTTCTAAAGTCAACTTCGGGGCTTCGTTACTCATCTCACTCCTCTAAAAATGTCAAACCCCGATAGGTTTATCGGGGTTCTTGGACTAATTAAAACGCATCAGTGGGAGGCTCGTTGTCCCCATAGACCGAGATAAAGCCATTGACGACCGTATCTAACTCCTCTTGAGAATGAATGTCTTTAGTGGAAGCGACAATTCGGTTCAAGGCATTTGTAGCGATCTGTTTCACGGTATTACCCCAATCTTTGTCAGGGATTTCGTTAGCCGTCTTCAACTGACGCAAACGAGTCTGAACATGAATTAAAAAGGCTTCATTATTGACTACGGGTTTGACCTTGACCGCAGTACCGCCACTATATTCTTCGTCTCCGAAGTAGTCATAAGATTCTTCTTCATCGGCAGGGGAATTATATACAGCTTGCTTGGGTTGAGGTTTGCGTGGAGGACTGGGTTTGACCCATGCTTGAATCTTCTCATCCTCAAACGTTTCCCGGTATTTAGCAAAGTGCGGGTTCGGGCTACCATCATCCAATGTAGGGAAGATGTAGTAATCACCGATGTTTTCATAAGTTGGTTCCTCAAATCCGGTCGTAATCGCTGCGATAGAAGACTTAGAGGAGTCTGTTTTTGATGTGGCGACGATAGGTTCGATTGTCGGAGCGTAAATCGTACCCGCGAAGAATAATTCTCCCGATGACGTAGTATCGCGAAGACGTGCTTGATAAGCTGGTAAAAATTTATCGCGGAAACCAACAACAGAATTTTTTCCAGTTTTACCTAGATATCTGTCTTTAAAACTGATCCCAATTGTACTTCTTAACTTCAATCGGAAAGGGACGTTGGATAGGATTTCTTTGTCTTTATTGACGACGAAAACAATAAAATAATTGAAAGTTTCCCAATCGGACTTATTGCTCTCAAAAACATCCTTATCATAAGGGAATTTCTGAAAACTCGAATCCATCATCAACAACTCGCCTTTATTGATGACCAGGAGACGAGGCTTGTCGCAAACATAAGTCAATTCAGGCGAACTATCCCCAAACTTAATATAAACTGGTTCCCAAGTTTCGTCGGGGGTAAATCCAGCTTTTAAGGCTTCAGTGTGTCGGATACCCATCCCGCAATAGTCTGCGGATTTTTTGTCACCCGGATTCTCAAATCCCTTTAAATTAGACAAGAATTGAATTGTCGGAGGGATTGCAACCCCAGTATTAAAAGCTGGGTCATTTAAATCAGAAAGAGCAGGTAATTTCTTTAAAGTGTTCATTGAGTTACTTCGTTAAGTTTTCTCTATCTTATCATCCCTTCTCTGTAATGCAACTTTTATTTGTGATGGAATCATCATCTTTTTATTGAGTTTAAAAATAATTGACTGTCCGGTTAAAAATGGATTCTATAAGTATATCGTGGGACAAATAAAAAACCCCTGGAATAAATTTATTCCAGGGGTTTAAACACTCACTAAGATCGTAAATTCACCTGTTGTTATTCTACCACAAGAAACCAGGCTTTCTCGTTCAACTCGTCCGTGATTGAATAATTATTTGACTGTCCAAGAGAAATGTCAAATTGTTCTTTATTTCCTTGACTGTCTTCGATCTTAATTACATTTAAAAATTTATCAATTTCCGTAATCTTGACCGGAACTGTTTTGTTCAACTTGTCTGACCATAGTTCTAATTTAGATCCAACTTCTAACCGTAACTCTTTGGCTTTCAGTTGATCGATTAGGGGTGATTTGGTACTAATCTTTAAATCAATCATTGAATAGCATTCCCCAATATGAGGATCAAATTCCGCAAAATGCTCTTGTGGAATCACGATTTCCGCTTTCGTTGTGACAGATTTATACCGGATTGTTTTTTCTGTTGTAATTTTCAGTTCTACCCATTCTCCAGCTTGGAAGGGGCAGTATTCGTCTGTAAATAATGCAAATGTTCTCATGATTTTGTTCTCTCTAGTTGGTCTATTAACGGTGTTTCTGTTTTGACATCTAAATTGATTATCGTACAATAATCCCCGATCCATCTATCGAACGGGCTTGGATCGATTTCAGTTTCTATAACGACTTCCGCTCTTGTAGTTACAGATTTGTAATGGATTGTTTTCTTGGCATAAGTCTTCTCAACCCACTCTCCGACTCGAAAAGGACAGTATTCTTTTGTAAACAACGCAAATGTTCTCATGGATTTTGTTCTCTCTAATGTTTGCTTAAATTTGATGATTACACTTGCAATATTCTTCCCATTCGTCCATGTATTTACGATACACTGACTCGGTATTCTCGTCCTCGTCGTCATCGAATTTGTACCAATCTTCTTTAGCTTCGGTGACTAATGCTTTTAGACAATTTCCTTCAGGGATAGAATCAATATTGGTATATGGGACATATTTGCAATCACCTGGTTCAAAATAATTATCGTCGCTAAGATCGTCATTTCTCCAGTATAGCCAGATCAACCAGTAGCATCCTGTCCCAGAACAAGCTGTTGTTACTTGTGTACTGTCATATAAGTACACGCCTTCGTCATGTTCCACTACATATAGTTTAGGTGGATATTCTTTATAGGCCATAATTTATTTTCCTTCAATTGGTTTTGAAATAATTATACCACAATTTAAAACACTTTCGATATACAATATTTTGTAGAATATTCAAACATGAAAACGATGATTAACACACATAAAGTTATTGCTTCCGCAAGACTCCGAATGATGAAAGTTGACAAAAAAATGGATAACACAACTAAAACCAGGAGATTCAGTAAATCATTGTGACTTTTATCTCAATGGAGGTGAATATGATATCCTTGGAGGCATGATGATCGGTTGGGGGATTGGTATCCCTGACAAATTAAAACAGAACACTTTTACTCCCAGAATTTATCTCCGATTAGAGTCGGACAACTTATCTTAAATTGATTTAGATGCGTTTAACACCATCTCAACCACAGGGGAATTTAATCGACCTTTGTGGACACCTTTACCTTTAAGTGGTCGAGAAGATCGCTTGCATGAAGATTCCCCCCGTCTTCAATGGATTGAACCAAGATATTGATTTGGTTGATTTAATTCAAAGATTTGATTTGTAAAAGAGTAACAAAATTGATAAATAAATATTTCCGCACTATAATGTTAGAAACAAAACCATCCTGACTTGACTTATGGATTTTCAATTACTCACTTCTTCGACATCGGAACATTCCCGTCCTATTACTAACGGGAAGCATCAATTCCTCTTTGCCAAAGCCATTAATCTAGTTTTAGCTGATCAGGTGGGTTTAGATACGATCTTCGGATGCCCCGCTAAACAGTTAGGGGCAAAAAAACGTCCCTACAACAAAGCTGAGATCGAATGGCAAAAGGAATATAACGAGGGTAAACCTCGTGAATGGGAAAATATTTTGTGGACTGTTTATGAAGTCGATTGGACAGAGTTTCGAGGGAAGTTGATCGCGGGAACCGATCTCCGAAAAGGAGGTTGTGTTTCATCACACTCCCTGAGTGATGCAAGTATCTATAACTTTGCAGTCAGCACAGAAAAGAATCTGGTAGTTAGTTATATGTCAACGACATATTGGGCTTCAGACAAAAATGATGTCCCAAATTGGGAGAAGGCATTGTTCCAGAAATATCCGAGTTCTAACTTGGTATTACTAGACTAAACCCCCGAACCTAAAAACCCCCGAAATAATTTTATTTCGGGGGTTTTTAGTATTTGCGGTAACGGGGATTGAACCCGTGGTAGAGTAGTTGCCGATCGCCTCTCTTGCCTTGTCTACTTGGCTATACCACGTTAAGCATAGCACTATTCTGACGAGAGCAGCAACAATCACAGGGATTTCAACTCAATCAATTTCTTGGCAATCCCTTTAGTTAAAGCCCCTGGAGACGTGGCAATCTTTTGGCAGAATAGATCGAACGCCGATTCTGTTTTATTCCCCCACAGAGCATCAGTTACCCCTGCGTCAATCTTTAAGCTATTCAATCTGATCTGGATCTGCCAGGTTAGATTTTTATAATTACCAATCTCTGACTTTTGAATCGACATATTGGCACTAAAAACATCCTGCAACTTCAGTCCCCCCAGATCCCCTCGGTAGCCTGGGGCGATTTGGCGATACTGTTCTGGCTCAGGAGTCTCCCAGTTGATAAAATGCACCCACATCGTCCCATCAGGGCCACAGACTCGTTCCATTAAGCCACTCGAATAAACTAACTGTTCCCCGGACACCCCGCTATTGTAGCCCCACTCATTCCACTCCCCATAGGGATCGTTAACGATCCAGCTACCTTCCTGAGTCATCCCGACGATAGAAATGATGTGGCCAAACGCTGTAAAGTAACCATGTATTACACAAGGTCGCCGTTTCTGAGTGATATGGCTTTTCACCTGCGACCAGGTAGCGTTTGTGTTCAACTCACTCCATATTTGAAGATATGGAGCAACCTGTCTACGAAATTCGTTAGCACCACGGGATAGGTCGTAAGGAGCGTGGCGAGAGTACCCATGATTACTCAGGTATCCATACATCAGATCCTCGGTCTGTTTGCCGTTGATCATCTTGGGTAAACCTCCTCCACAGAATGCCATTGTCATCGAAGTGACATTACAAGATCCAGTGGGGTTTTCTCGATTATCTAGTTGAGATTTATAGATTGGATTGTCTGTTAGCATCTTTGCCTCTAACGGTGTGATACTTTGATCTTACGGCGAGAAACAGGTTCTTTTTGGAAAGAAAAAAATACTTTCACAATTAAATAATTAACTCGCAGAATTTGATTGATCACCCGTCGTACTGGTTTGATCTTCCAGAATATCGACCAATGAATTATTTTATGAGCCGTTCTCGACAACGGAACAATATCTCTAAAATTCTTTTCATCCCCCAGATTTTTGTAATGCAGGTGATGGGAATGGGATGCTTCTGCTCCCCAAAATAGACAACAATGTTTCCTGGTTGAAGCCAGACAGTGATTTGATTTCTCTCGCCAAGGTTTTGAAACAATGTAAGCTCGATAATTAACGTCGGGCTTTTTTGTTAATCTTCCTAATTTTCTTGTGATCTGTTCGAGCAGTTTCATAAACAATAATCTCCGTTTTGTTTTCAAGACATTCAGGAATCCAATAATACAGACCCATTGGAATTGTAGCCAAAGTATCTGTTAGGAAAACTCCTGCTTCGGTAATCCCATCGAACACAGATTTCATCATGTTATCCCCGTCTCGGCTACTTCTGGGGCCGATCTGTTCTACCCCATAGAACTTAATCAGAACTAATCCGGCTTCAACGGGTTGATATTCCGCCTGATACATAGCAATCTTCGCACAGTCAATTATCAACGTCTTACAGTCAACGTAATCGTCGGGATAATAGATGTGACTTCTGCCGTCCCTCCCTCTGGTAACTCTCGGCCTGGGGCAAGGAAATATAATTCCTTCGACTTCAATAGTTAGGACGGGTTCGGAGTTTCCGTAGCTTGAGATGATGTTTTTTAGTTCAGAATATAAATCCATATTTTTTGTTGTTTGATACAAAAAATAATACCGCACTCGAAACACACAATTTCAAATACGGTATTATTCTGCCAATAAAACTAGGCAACTTTACTATCTACTGAGACAAATTTACTGCGTAAAGAACTATAATATTTCGTCTCGAACGTCTCCGCTTTTCTGTTGGCAGCTTCTAGTTCCCGTTTTAACCGTGAATTGGCATCATGCAACTTTGTTCGTTGTTCAATTGAATCTTCTAAAGTTTGACGCAGAAGGTTCACGTCTACCAAATCTTCTCTCCCACTCGAATCCCTGAGTTGCTTGATCACCGCTTGCAATTGACGATTATTTTCTTCTGCACTTCTCAATAGTTCTAAATAATCTTGTTTGTCCGCTTGTTTTTTTGTACCAGAGGGAGGCTCTCTTTCAATGCCGTGTCTTTGGCATATTTCTTGAGCAGCAATCTTTAAGTCCAAACGATTCGGAATAACCTGCTCACTGATCTGTTTTGCCAAATCCCAACATTCTTTGATTAACTTCGTTCCTTCGGGAGACAAACCTCGTACCGCGTTAGACCTTACCCCGATTTTAGTAAACTGCTTCAGGGCTTTCATATTATATTCTGTCGTTGTTCCCACAGTTAAACCGAGGGAATCTTCAATTTGCCCGACAGTTAACTCCCTGTTTAAAGTCAGATCATTATGACCTGGGAAGAATCGGTAACACATCTGTTTAAATGACAAGTTAAAGACGATTCTTGCACCGCCCAGACGTTCGACCTCGATTAATGCCAGTCTGGTTTTGCGGTAATTTCTGCCGTACTCTGTCAGGTATGCTTCGGACAGTAGTGAAGTCGCCCGTTCTCTATCAACTTCACTAACTTTCTTTATTTCTAGGAGTTGGGTGGTTACAGGAGTCATAATCAAATGGAATATTGTTGTTATGACTCTAGTTTATTCGAGATTTACTATTTTGAAAGACCTCGAAGCCCAGTTAACATATTCGATATTCCTGTTGAAATATTTACTGCAAGAAAGTTAAAACCCTTGCCCTGTGAAGGCTCCGTGCATTTTCTTCTAATTCAATACCTCAATTCTTGTGGGTTACAGATCACTAAAAAGATTTCGCCGTAATAATGTGTTTACACACTATTACATTTTCTTTATAAACATAATTGAAGATTTAACGGTCGCATCACTGTCGTTATTAATCTTAATGGTCGCGGCTCCGTCCGAATAATCAACCAGGGTTCCAGTTGCCCCATTCAATACGCTGACCCGATCTCCTATTACCGGATTATAAGGAGCCGAAAGATGATCTATTAAGTCTTTGGATTTGATTTTCTTGTACCCCAATTCAATCAGAATATTCTCAATTTCCCCAGGTGTTGCTACCACTCCTTTTACCTGGAAGTCAGATTGGATCTGATCCATATCTTCCTCGCTGACACTATACTCCATCCCCAGGACAGATATATCCATTGGCTCGGCTGCCCGTAAGCACGTCCGCTTGATCTTCGTTCCAGGGTCTTTTAGGAATCGGTAATCAATGTACTTGTCTTCGGTTAATCCGGTACTCGGATCGACCGCCCCAACGTGAACTAAATTATCTGCTTGGGGATACCCCAGAACGGTTACGGTTAACTCTCCCGCGATCGCCGCAGTATTCAGTTCTTTGGCTTCCAACAAGACTTCGATTGTCGCATCCGATTGGGTTCCGATCTTTGCAATCTTTTTGATCTGATCCGCCGCGAGATATTTCGGATATTGCAATATCTTCTGTAAGGTTTCTTCTGACTTACAAGTAGCTAGGGCTTCTAAATCTTCGGGGACTTGCTCATTGAATAGGTGTTCCCATTCGGGATGTTTATCAACAAAGGTGGCGATTCTCATCGCTTTTTTGTTATATCCTGCCCTATTGCCGAAATGGACGTTGAACCACTCGGTAAATTCAGACTTTAATTGTTTCTTTTGATCATTTAGCATCCGACCCCTGGCGATCATTTTTAAGGTTGCTTCTAAGTCGTCTATCCTTGCGTTATGGCAAAGATCTTCGTCAATTTGGCTTTGTTCAATCTCTTGAGTTGATGTCATGGTTTTTGTGTGTATTTTTTTGTGGAAGACGGACTGAGGGCTTTAGAATCAAGGATAGAAGTAAGCACCGAGTATGAAAGATGAATCCTGGCAATCCCACTTTTAAGACTCCTGACAACCCCTCCCCTTTTTTGGCTCGGATGATAGAGAGGGGAGAGTTACCAAAAGGATCGGTCATCTCTTTTCGGATCGAAACCGAAGTTAAAGCCCAGATTCTTGAGCAAGGGATTGATTTAAACAACCTCCTGAGAGATTACTGTCGTTCCATTGTTCAGGGGTCTGCTTCGGATTCCAATCAATCCCCGCCGGAGGATTAAAATTCTTTAGATCCGGGTCAAACCAAGGCATGATCAGATCCAAGCAGTTTAATTCTTGAGCAGCGACTTTTAAATCAGACCAGGAGCTAAAGAAGTTCTTTGCCCATGTCTGTGAGCATCGAATTTCTTCCGCCCAAGGTAAGTGGCTCATCCGTTCTACATTACCACCCCGTAGATTAATCGGTTCCCAAAAGATCACCTCTGGGTTGACCTTTAAAAACTGAGTCAACAGATGTGAAAAGTCAGTTTGAGTATAAAACGGGGGAGTCGGAGCCATAGCAATATAAACCCGACATCCGGCTTCCGACGCTTTTGCGATCGCCCTGTACCGATCGCTAGGGCGAGGGGCTTTCATCTCAACTGTGCGACAAAAAGCATCGTCCAAGGTAGGGATACTTACTCCCGTCGTCACCAAGGTATTTGCCAATAAATCCAAGTCATTTAAGAACAGTGGGCTGCGAGTAAGGATTCTGACCCGCTTGTTGTACGACAATAGGATCTCAATACATTGGCGGGTTATCTTGGCGACACGATTGTTCTGGTAAGGATCGGTTCCAGAACAGAGTAGAACGACTCCTCTGCCCTGATAACTTTCTTTCCAAGAGCGTTTCCCTGAAAGGATCTTTTCTAGCTTCTCTGGGGCGTTGTCTCTAATGATCAGGTAAGAACCCCAATCTTGAGGATCTTCAACTCCCCGTTCCTGTAAGTGAGTCTCTCTAGCCCTGATTGCAGGCGTTGAGGGAACGTAACAGAAAGAACACCCATGAAGACACCCAGAGGCGACGTTGATAACGTAATCCCCCAGGTATTTCTTCCACAGATTCGTCTCCTGTAGGGGTTGTTTAATTTCTTCAGAATTGACGGTAATCATGGCTACTGTCTCCGCGATACTGGCATAATCATGTGCGATACTGATGATTTGCCGAGCGGTTGAATAATCACCGGAGTCAACGCTCCGTTCATTTTAATTATGACTTCAGACGAACTCACAAAGCCTTTTGACTTCAAACCTTTTAACAAATACATGGCACTCACGCTGAGTAACGCCGGAGGTTCCCCTGATATCTGGGCGGGGATACTTTCATCTGACTTCCCGACAGATGCGATCTCTGTAGTAAAGCTCAATTCTTGATTTGTGACGTCTATTTTGCAGTCAACAATATTTTGGCCTTCTTTACTGTAATTCAAGTTCCGTTCAAGCACTCCAATGAGGGATCGGGTGTCCACTATCACCTCTGATGTGAAAGAGGGAGGAATTAAAGTCTGATATGCAGGGTATGTCCCATCCATTAATCGTGATGTGATTTTCCGACCCGCAATAGAAAAGGAAATCATACTAGAGTCAACCGATACCTGAACCATATCGTCTTCGTACTTCTCTGCGACCCTGACAACTTCCGTTAACGTTCTGAGTGGGATAGTTAACTCAAACTCATGCTCGAAATCTTCTAAACTATTCGTCACTACCATTAACTGATGTCCGTCCGTAGATGCGAACACCAATGACTTATCACCTGGACAAAACCGAATGTTTATCCCACAGAGGATCTGTTTTGATTCTTCTTTTGAGCAGCAAAGGGCGACGGTCTTGATTCCCGACAATAGGGCTTTCACGGGCAATTCAAATCGCTTGATTGCATTACCGTCTAAAACGGGGAGTTCAGGGTATTCTTCTGTGTCTAACCCCTGGATTTCAAAAGTTCCCGTTGAGGACTTGATTATAGCTTTTGCATTCTCATCGATCTCAATCGTGAGATCGCCTGGTTGAATCAAGGAGATAACGGAGTTAAACATCCCCGCAGGGAGGGTTACACCGCCCATCCCTAAATCAATTACGTTCGCAGGACATTTAACTTCAATAGACATGGACAAATCAAAGCCGGATACCTGGATGTGATCGTCTTCCGTTGCTTTAACTAGAATATTTGCCAGGATAGGATGAGAGGGTCTATTTTGGATAGCTTTACTGGCTAATTCAATTGAGTTCGCTAATTCTGTTTGCGATATTAAAAATTTCATGTTCCTTGTTTTGTGTTTGTATCTGAATGATATCACGAGATAGATCTATCGACAGACTACTTCTATCTTTTTTTCGTTCACCACCTTGATGTAGTCAGCTTTAATTCCAACATACTCAAAATCCTTATACCGGAGTTTGGTAATTTTCACTTGAACGCATTGGTCTAAGATAAATTTTTCCATGCGTTTGATCGAAGACAAAGAGACGTTACTGTAATGCCGATTATTTACGATTACAGTGTTGCCCGTTTGGTTGTCTCGCTCTAAGATGATTTCTTTCAATTATCCTCCTCGCTGGAGACTTCTATTGGATTGACTGGTTTGCTCTGCTTTCCTTTATTGGCAATAAAAGTAATACTTCTATCTTGAGTGAAAGGCAATCTTTTCTGCCGACAGTATTCGGCTTTCTGTAACTCTGTGCCTAAATACATGGCGTGTTCTACTTGCATCCACGGATTTCTCTCCGATATCCTTTGGTAAAGAGCTTTTGTCGTCATCCCCGAGTAGAAGTCAACAGCTTCTCCTGAACCCGGCGAGATATGTTCGACATGGATCTTGTTTTCGCAAAGCGAGATAACAAATGATCCGGCTGGATCGTCAAAATTTCGCACCGCGCATATCTTTTTGTATTGATTTTTAATCAGATGATCTACGTTCTCAAAGCAGTCATCGTAGATATGCGCCGACTGCGAGATAGTGATCAATGGCCCTAATTCTAACTCAAAATCAGCACGATTATTTATCTCGTCTCGAATGTATCTTTGTAATGCCCGTAATCCCATGGCATTTGCTGGCCATGCGGAGAACATATCATTTGAACGGAATGTCGCAGTCAGGGATAATTCATTATCAACTACACGCACCCAGATGTGATTTAGACAAGGTGATCCGCCGTGTTGGTGATCTGAGTCATTGGGATTGCGACCGAATCGAGTTACGGAATTACTAGATATCAAATCTAAAATCATCTTGGATTCAGTCATATCCACGATAATCTCGTTACCCGATCCCGAATCCCATAAATTCATTACTGCTGAGGCTGAGTCAATCTCCGCGATCAACTTTTTGATCACCTCCTCAATCTGATCTCTGCCAAACCAAGACCGTAATCTCTGGGCATAACTGTATTTTGTCCCTAACTGATAGGGTGCATCTTCTAATATCTGAGGGATGTATTTTTCGATATATTCCGCATCTACAGGAAGGTAATTTGGCTGTGGGAAGTAGAACTCCTCTGGTTCATCAGTAACGATGCAAACTAGATCGATCAACTCCTGCCATAACCCATCATATCCGGTGGGTCGGAGCGTTCCCGTTGATCGAATCCGATATAGCAGCTTCACCCACCCTTCAGCGATAGTCTTAGCCTCAATCCGATGCCCGTATCGGGGGCCAGGTAGAATTTTCTCAGAAACTACATCGTCTTCAGGGAAATCTTGCGGTTCTCCCCACGGCTCGGGTTTAGGATCGGCTTCCGCCGCAGAGATAAGGGCTAATATGGCATTTTCTAAAGTTCGGCAATAGATAAATTTAACCTTTGCGCGGAGTTGATTCAAAACTTCTCTAGGAATATTGAAGTCGATGTATCCTGTTATCTCCGAGATGATTACCCAACACTGTTTACTGTTCTCCGTTTCTCCTTCCGAGAATCCGTTTACAAAGAAGTCGTACAGGCAACGACAACTGCCTGATACATCATCTTTCTCTGTCGCGTTCAGGATAATAATATTTGTAATTTGGGGATTCAGGATTAAGTTGCGGAGCAAGATACTTATCCCCCGCGTTGGGCTGAAAAGATTTCCAATTACACCATAATCATCTTTTGGATCTTTCTTGCAGTCATCTTCAGAATCCTTATTTTCCCAAAAAGGATCTTTCTTGATTTCGCTTTCTACTGCAAATTTATCCGTCCATCCGGTGATGATGGCAGTATTTCCAGATCCCGTGATTAATTGATTTGGTTTGTATTTTGGAATGTATTTCATAGTTTAAAGCTAAGATGGAGTTCTCGTCTTGGCTATTGCATTTTAGCACGGATGGAGGTAGTATAAGTCAAGACGAAAACAAGCTATGGAGATGGATAATAAACCTTTTAGAACCGAAAAAATTCCAGGCGGGATCTACGAATACAGACGGATTCAAGCATGGGAAGCAAAAGAATATGACGGAGAGCTTTCTAACTGGGAACAGGGAACACCTGATGGCGATCGCTGGCTAACCGAACGAAAGTTCATCCCGTCAGGCAAGAACGAACCAGTTAGATTCACTAACTTTTGGTAAACCTAAAAAACACAAAGGAAAATATGACAATTCCAGTAGAAAAGAAGTTGCAAACCACTATCAATAAAGCGATCAAAGAGATCATGGAATACGGGAAAGACCTTTATACAAACGGTGAACTTAAAACCGAGATCGATTCTGTAAAAGCCCAGAAAGTCCTGGCAATCCTGATTAAAGATACAATGGATGCGATGTCAGAAGGAGATATTGGAGATATTGCTAGAAAACTGAAGTAATTCAATACGTCAATAAAAAAGGATCGCCGATATTGTAGCGATCCTTTTTTATTGACCTTAAAACGGAATGTTTTCTGTGTCTAAACGACTTGTCCTTACTTTTGTCTTATGCCAGTTTGTACTGACGCTTCTGGTACGCCTGCTCTTTTTTTAAACTTCCCATTAATTCCCTTGTTGCCAGCGTTTAAGTTTTTCACTCCAGGCTTCCTTAATTTTCGACACGAACTCCGACCAATCTTGATCGCAGACATTTCCTGCCACCCGTTCTGCGCGGAGGTCTGTTACATCTTTCAGCGTATATGCCAGGATATGAGGAACTGCGTCGGCAGAAACCCCCTCGATATATGCTCGATCAAGGGATTTAATGTATTCAAACCATTCCTGGTCAGAAACATTCCCTGCAATTCGAGCCTGATCGTAAAGAATACGATCTTCTCGTACTGTACTTGCTGTAAAAATACGTTGTTGGTATCTATCGAGATCAACGACGTGAGTACCCCATCCCACAAAATCACGACCAGGTGGAACTAAATATGTCCCTTCCCATACGTTACCTTTATTGCCTTTGTTGTCGGGGTCTAATTTATGGGAACCATACCCACTCATCCCTCCAATCAACCCAGCGACGTTACCATCCCACTCGCAATAATCTCCAGAGAAAGTGATCATACTGTCTTCGTAGACATCAATTTTTAGACCAAAGGTAGAGTTGTAAACCGTCAACAATCCCGACGGAATCCGTAACTCAATCTTTTTGATTTCATCCAAATTCACAGGAAAATCGCTCCGCTCCCAAGAGAACTTAGGCATGAGAACTTTACCTCCTCGATTAGTGAGGAATGTCAAGACGCTTTTATTATTATTCCCTGTATCACCGGACAGTCTAGTGATAAAGGTAAGAGAAAAATTACTTAATTTCATTTATTCCTTGTTTTGTGTTTGTTTAATAATTATACAGGACTACAGAAATATTACAAGCTGATCGCCGATTCTTCTGATAGAAACAGACGATATTTAATTGGGATTGCGATCGCTTAAATAAGTTGAAAACAAGGCATAAAGACTTGTCATTAGTATTACTTATCTGTTACAATTAGGGTATAGAGAAAACTAATTGGAGTTGATTATGTTACAAACTATTGGATGCCTTCATTTATTAGAAGGATCTGAAGAATACCATATTTACGAACTGCTAAAGATCTCGCTAGAAAGCGAATTGGAGACAGTTACATACGGATCGGTATTGGTTGAAATCAGATTCAGACAAAAGCATTATCTCATGTCTGGACACTACACAAAAAGTTGGAACGGAGGGTGGAGGGTTAATACCTCTGCCTTCGCATACTCAAACGGGGAAGGTTACGAATTGTACGCCCCGGTCAATAAATACGAGTGGACAAAATTCGACTCGCTAGAAGAATTAAAGGCTGCGATGGTAGCCTAGTACAAAGCCCGTTGATCAACGAGATCAACGGGCTTTTCTTTGTCTAAAAATAACTAAAAATATCGTATAAATACTTGTCATTAGTATTTCTTATGAGTTATAATTAAAGTATAAGTGCGAGAAAACAAATTCTGGAGATTAAAGTTGTGTTAACTGAAAGACAAAAAGCCGAAAAAGTTATCGAAGTTTCTATGAGATATCCCGGCTATCGGGATATTAACAAAGTTTCTGCTATAATTGGCGTAACTTACACGGATGGAACTCAAATTTCAGTCCCGTGTACAGGCTTCACTGCCTGGTCTGACCGCGTAAACACACAAAAGTTTCTATCAGAGGATAAAATCCCCGAAGGATATATCTCAAAAATAGCGGGTGTCACCTTAGACAATCCCCGTTATATTCGCAACAGGTATCTATTACTTCACGAGATAAAATGTGGAGGGATAGAATCCCTCACAATATTGAGCTACTAAAGCTCGAAGATCCCCGTAGATCAATACGATCTACGGGGATTCTTTTTGTCTAAAAATAAGTTGGAAAGTCGTCATTAAATAAATTAATGACGACGGTTTAATAAAAAGCCCAGTAGATCGTATTGATCTACTGGGCTTTTCTGTGCCTAAAATTCCTTAAAATTCACAGACAGTCTTATCTCTGTGCTGAACGGTAGTTTTCACCACCTGACTTCCTTTGAACCAGACGGTAATTTTACCTCCATCGTTCACGGGAATGGAATACGATTTCGGTTCTTGGGAGTCGTCTAATAGAGCAGGTTTTGGCAGGCCGTCTATTATTTTTCGGATCGGATGCCATTCCTCGGACAATTGAGGTTTAATCGGCAACTTTTCTGTACCTCCAGCTTGAGCAGAGAAATACGAATTAAAGCCAATCGCCGCCAGACCACCGACAACTATTCCTGAAACAAATCCAAGTCTCATTCTATTTTCTTCCCGATTTGGGTTGGTATAATTCAACCTGAACCCAAATCGGGATCTTCCCGACTTCTGGCATATTAATCTTGATCGGGGTATAGGTTTGGGGAGGGAGGACGATGTGGGCGGGTTGATTTGGTTTGTAGCTTTTCCCGTTAATAGAATAAGAGCGATCAATTACCACTCGAACTGTGACGGGTGAATTTAGATGGTTGTACAAATCCCACTGATGGATACCGCCGTACCGAGCCAGATTTTCAACAACAACCGTTTTACCTGGAAACGGAAAACCACCGCCAGACTGCGCCTGAGCTACACCCTGAAAAAGTAGAAGACTTGTGAATGTTGAAAGCAATTGCTTGATCATTTTTTTACCTTTCCTGTTTTGATTGTTTGAATTAAGTCATTATTCCGATTCATCCATCCCCCAAAAAATTTCTTTTGTTTGGGATTTTTTGCGACAATCCGATTGTACCGCAGAGCCATCCGATTCGCCAGCCACATAGCTTGATCGTTTAGATCGGTGATCGATTTTGGCATCTCGGCGAGGTGTTCTGACGCGGTTCCGGTTCCAGCGTTATTGCTGACATTCATTACTGCTAGATCGACTGGCCACTTATATTTATAGGCATGGACATCCCAGTAATCTTTTTTGTAGATAGCCATAACTTTATCTCTTGGCATCGTACAGACATCGCCTGTCCAACCATTTCGCCTTGCTGTTTCTGTGGTGATACCCATATAGGTACGACCGCCATTGTCCGCCGGATCGTCTGAACATTTCCCCTCCCACTTCAAGATAAATTCCATCACCCGTTCAAATTCTTGTTGATCTGTTCCAGATGGGGCGGGAGCGACAGAAGTAGCCACGTCAGATTTCTCGGGATTGGAGGTGGACGCGGGTTGTGCCGCACGGGGTTCTTTTGTTTCATTTTTTGTTATGGGCTTTGTGACGGAGACACCTGGGATTCTAATTAAAAGGTTTGTCCAGTAGATCTGAATACTGGTAGAAAAAATAGGGATAATCATTGTCGCCATAAATAAACCAAAAATCATGATTTTGTGATCTAAAGGTTTGCAGATGGCTGCTGTAGCTTTCTCTAAATCTTCGGTGGGTCGGTTGGCTGCGTTAGTCATTATCTTTTAATTAAGGAAGGGACGTATTTGAATGGATTTTGGGCAACCCCATTGTCGTGAACTTCAAAGTGCAGGTGCGCTCCGGTCGTGGTTCCGGCTCCCCACTCTCCGGGGATGCCTCCGACATGGGCAGTCACATCTCCTTTTGAGACGCGATCTCCTGTTTTGACCAGAATCTTTGATGCGTGACAAATTTTGGATTCAAATCTATCGGAATGTTTGATAACAACCATGCCTCCACACCCCCTTGCTAATCCCGCGTAAGTCACAATCCCCGATTCGATAGCCACGATTTCAGTTCCTTTTGGTACACCGATATCAACGCCTCTATGGGGGGTTCCTTTTTTCTTGGTGACAGGATGGGTTCTGGGGCCAAACCCAGAACCGACTTTGGCTTTCTCTGGTTCGAGTTTTAACGGGAATCCAAATTGGAGGGTTCCGTTTCTTTCTTGAGGTGTTGCGGGTGCGGTTGCATTCTGTGAGGTGACGGGTTTAGGATCTACGGGTAATGGATTAACGTTAATATCTATAACCGTCGCGCTGTACGTCGGGCGGTTGAACTTTTTAATCAACTTCATTAATTCTCGGTGATCACCCATGGAGACTGAAACCAGACAACCCAAAGAATATCCCGAGACTTTAGACTCGATATTTCTTCCCCCTTCTCTGGAACCGTGAATGTTAATCCCAAAAATTCCGCTTACAGAGACAGGATTACGACGATCTGAATGCAAACTGCGCGTCCCTTTGATCGCTTTCCTCTGTACCAGAGCTTCCTGGCAACGGCCAGAGGTCATCCCACA
>Ga0209229_10000209_pt1 | contig 22893 bp, 13 predicted proteins | sample SanBayMetagenome_FD_187466 | JGI IMG/M metagenome (GOLD analysis project Ga0209229, IMG submission 187466) | Freshwater and sediment microbial communities from dead zone in Sandusky Bay, Ohio, USA (SPAdes) (version 2) | ecosystem: Environmental > Aquatic > Freshwater > Lentic > Sediment... | reverse complement strand
TTGGTAGAAATTTTTTATATGTGTCCATCACTATGTTGTATGATAATATAATATCTTCTCGCGTATCAAATGATTTGAATACAAAAATCTTATTATTAAAAATTGAAAAATTTTCTTTTATAGAATCTATTGTATCGTCAGTATCTTTTTTTCTTGTAAATGTGCATACTAGTTGTGTTTTCAATACCTCTCTCTCATTTTTTTTAAATATCTACTCAATATAAATATCAACTTAAATTTGTTTAATGTGTCCAAAATCGTCACCAGCATAAATTTTTACTGACATATTATCAGTCTCAAGTGCAGACTGTAAAGTTTCTATTAAATCATTTTCGTCTGGATGTATATCAAAAATAAATGCATCATACAGATACATCATAAAAACAGACTTCTTATTCTTCAAGTATGGTAGAATGCTTTTTATTTTACGTACATTGTATTCCGTTTCTAATGATTGAAGCACATAATTGAATACTTTATTGGGCGTGGCATCTTGAATATCTCTGAAATTCTTTTCGTAAAACCAAGACTTAACTATGTTATTCTTTTCATATATCGAATACATTTCATCTATGAGTGCCTGAACCGATCTAAAGAAAGTGTGGTTCATAAATTCAGGTGTGATTGTTCCATAGATGTTTTGAAATACTTTTCCTTTGAATTTATCATAGTCCATGTCCATATGTAAATCATTCTGTATTTGTTCATATGGGTGACATTCAAATTGATAGTCCAATATCTTAGCAAGTAGTTTGATATGAAATGCATCATAATCAAACTGAACTATTTTACCACCATGAAATCTTGAACGGATTTTATCTCTACTACCGTCTTTCTTATTCATTGCAGAGAAATTAAAACCATCGAAAGCGTTACTCGGTCTACCTGTTGCCGTATACCACATATAGTTTTGTTTCTTCCATTCATCACCAACAAGAATATCGTTTCTTTCTATTTCGTGGAATACATTTATGAAATCATTACAATAATCAATACAACTTTGACTAATTGGATTATCTACATAAACTTTCATAACATACCGTGCAATTCTCCTTGCCCATTCAAATTGTTTTGAAAGTGGTATGACTTGGCCTAAATCTTCTATCTTGTAAAATTTTTTTGCAAGTATTTCCATTCCTTTTGGATAAAATTCATGTGGGTTGATATGGTCTGATATGTAATAATGAAGATATGAATTTAAATCTATACCACCATTAAACCCGTTGTAAACAAGCACCTTTTTATTGAACACAATTGTTTTTGGGTGTAAAATAATATCATTCAAACTAATATCTGTATCTATTTCGTCTGGATGTGTAAAGTTTATGTATTGTTCTTCTCCGTCTATAAATAGAAAATACATACCTATAATGCCAACTACTGATTGGTGTTTATTTGGATTGGTTGTAATTGGAATGCAAACCGAAGGTTTTTCTTGGAATATCATAATATAGTTTGGATTGATAATAATATAATCCAAATATAATAATTTTTTACATAAATTCAAAATAAAATTTATGAATTTCTACGTCTGTTTTCATAGACAGTTAGCTCTCTTGGTCCAGATACGGTTTTTCTTAATAACGGATATTTTTTTGAATATCTTTCTATTATTCTCAAATTAGTATCAACTACTCCTGGAATAGTTAAAATATTATTTTTGTAAATATCATATTGAGGTCCATCTGTTTTCCACGGAACAGTAATAACTTCAAATAAAAATTGATTAAGACCACTACGTGTGCTAGTTACCGTTACCGCTTGTTTTTGATCTATTTCATAAAAAACTCTAGATCTCTCATTCCTCTTTGAAACGAAATATCTAAATAATTTACCATCTCTTATTTCTCTATCTGTAAGTTGTCTGTTTATCGCAATTGGTGTTGTATACCGGTAATATTCATCTGGATTATTTATGCGTTTCCTTTTGCCTCTCAAAGGATTTGATACAAAATGTTTTAGATCATAATATCGTTTTTGCATTTCCGATATATTTCGGTATGATATTAGTCTTTTTGATCTAACAGGATCCCATTCTGGTTCACTAAAAACCTCTCCAGTAGTATATCTGTGATAGAAACCAACATATTGTGAAAAATCAGATATGAACATAAGTTCTTCTCCACTTGTAAAAAGATTTTTTACAATCTGATTTTCACTATAATATGACTTTAATCTAATTTCCATATCAATCTCTCATTCTAGCAACCGTATTTATAGTTGTCTCCCAAGATGTTGCATCAACTTTATGGTTTATTTTAGTTACTGTAAAAAACATTGCCCCCGCATAACCAGCCGGTAATAAATTAGTTGTAACTGCATCTCCAAATTTAAATCCAGATATTCCATCAACTGTAACTGCAAAGTTTACAGGATAAACGGTTCTTGTAATAGAGTGATGATCTGCAGTTGATTTCTTACATTTTTTAAGTATAGCACGATAACTGTCACCCCACACCGCATTTATACCATATAGATCAACTATCCCCTCCATTGCACCTAATTCTGCAGTTGGGAATCCAGCATAAGGCGTTACTTCTGATGTTGGTGTGTCCAAGTCGCCACCGTCTGGACCAACATAAGCTGCAGTTGCAATAGCGGATGGTGCAGTGCAGGATATATTAACAGATTTTATCATTGGTCTAATCATACTTGCTTCAAACTTAAATATTGAAACAGCCGGAGAATATGACATATCCTCCACGGATAAAACAACTTCTCTTGGTCCAGGACCGCCACACATAGAAATTTTCTCAACCATTGTTGCAGCTAACTGTATGCTATCACCTGTGCATTCATTTGTTCGTTTGCACAACTCATTTAAAAAACCAGTTATATTTTTTTCAGTAACAGCAGTTGCTGCCTCTGAAAAGAATTTTCTCCAAGTTGCTTTAAGAAAATCTACATTGAACCATATTCCACCAAATTCTCTTCTTATTCCATTTTGATTACTAAATGTACCGTTACCTGCACTATATGTACTTATTGGTGGATTTATTACAGTTGTACCATATCCAGGCAAAGTGTTCCATATTACTTCGGTTGGATATGCAGATTTCATCCAATCATAACCTTGTGTAAAATTTAAACGTATATCTATCTTCATAAAATTACGCATATTTATTTCACCCAACCTATCGTTTAAGTAATTTTCAATAGAACCAAATGATACATAATAATATTTTTTTACAATAGCTTGAGTTATAGGATTCGGTGGAGCACCACCCGCGGTTCCAGCCGTTCCACCTGCATTGGGCACAACTTCATCAGTCGGCGGCGGTTCTGGTTGCCATGGTATACCCATTGCAAAGAATTGCAATCCATGTGTGTTTACAGGACCCGTATTTACTCCTGTGGTTTGCCATGCCTGTATTCCGTATAATTCCCATGGTTGAGAGCCGGCTGGAGCAGTTTTTGGTAAACTTGCACCACCTGTACCGGAGTAATTTACTGGTTCAGCATATGCCATCACTTCGTCTACTATTGTTGCCAAGTCATAGCCAATAACGGGTGCGCCCTTTGGATCGTTTGGTATAAAATCAGGTGTACCTGCACCAACTAATGCGGGAACAGTGCTAGTTTTATTTACTCTCAATGTATTTGCACCAGGAGCACCAACACCCACACTCGCAGCGGTTATTATCTGAACGGTGGCACTTACAGACATATCAACATTAACAGACCAATTAAAATTAGTTATTATACCATTAACCCCAAACACAGATGCACATGCACTTCTAGCATATGTTGTCCATCCAAATGCAACACTAACCCTTGCACCTGGTTTAAAAAATGCATTTTCAATACGCCCTAATGCCATAGAAGCTCGACTGACTTCAGGATAAACAGTAAATGAATAACTACCTTTAATCAATGAACCCATTGCACCTTCATTACTTACATCTATTCCCATTAGCAATGGTAGTCTTGGCAGATGTCTTCTTTCGGTGTATAATGTTAAATTACCAACAGCATTACTATTTGTTGTAGATGACGATAAACCTAGAACTACACCACCGCCACTAACTCTTGCCCAAGGTTTTTTTCCATAAGACCAATATAGTCCTATTTCACCATTAGTATTTCCAGAAGTTCTAACCGCTCTGCCATAATAAGCAGCACGAGCATGCATCTCTCCGGATGCCCCACCTACTGCCTGAACGAATGGATTGTGATCAATACCGAATGTATATGCCATATATTACCTCATAGAGCCAAAAACATTATCAGTAAAATTGGAATCATCCATCATATCAAATAGTGCGGCTATGCCAGACAGTTCATCATAGTACGGTATTTTTAATGTTATTCCGGGTGGTATAAGAAGTGTTCCTTTGCCCAAATTGTTTACTCTGGCAATTACCCACCAATACGATTCATCGCCAAAATATTCCATTGCAAGATTATCCAATCTGTCACCTTGCTGGGATATTACATACACATCTCTTTGATTTGGAAATGTTGGATAATTTACGGTTGCTAATCTAGTAACTCTTTTTGTTTCACCATTGGATGAAGTTTTTTTTACATTAGATATTTGAACTGCATTATCATATCTACTTGGCATATATTTTTCCAATTAAAAGTTTTACACCATAACTAATATAAATATCACTATTCATTTTTTTCAATAATTTGTTTAATTATAGTTTCCAATTCGTCTATTCTATTGGACTGATAATCCAAAATTGATTGTTGTTCTTGTATTGCCTTTGTTAATACCGCGGCCATATGACCGTATGATACTGTCAATATTTCACCTTTTTCTATGTCACCCTCTTTACCCAAAACAACCTCTGGTAATATACTCTTCAATTCTTGGGCGATAAATCCAACTTCACCATTACCAGATGACTTCATCTCATAATGAACTGGATTTAATTTTAATACTTGACTCAATCCATATTCTATTGGTCTTATATTTTTCTTTAAACGAACATCAGACGGCAATGTTCCGCCCGTTCCTCCAGTGCCATCAAAGTCTTCTGGACCATCAAGTCCATCACTTCTTTGTAATGCAACTATTTCTGCGTTAGCAGAAGCTTGATCAGAAGCTGCCTGTGCTCTTGCCTGCGCAGTTGTTAATGCGGGTTGTTTACCATATGGAACATCTGTTGCACCAATTGGAACTGCAACATAATCATCATTCGGATCAGAACCTCCTATACCACTGCCTTGTTCAATTGCCCGGAAATAATTAACTTTGTTAGCATTTTTAGGTGATATTCCTGTTTCATCATCATCAAACAATGAATAGAATACAGAATTTTTCTCTGGTCGATATACACCGAATATAGTAAATCCACATGATACTTGAACAGTTTTTGGCAATTGTAATACGCCGGGTGCAAAATCACCACTAGTGTTCATATCATCTTTTAATCCTGCGGTTTCCCATGTATTACTAACATTATCAAATGTATAACTTAAAGAATTTATGAAACCAGGAACTTTTCTATACAGATGTCCTATATTAAGTCTACAAATAGGCGCACGCATCATACCACCGCCAGTATATTCCGGAGCAGTCCATGATGCCAAATAGTTTAATTTTCTCCAAGTTGCTTTCATTTCATCGCGAGATCCGATGTGAACTGTAAATCCGAAACTAACATCTCTCTCATATCCCTCATATGTATAAATTGGATCTCCTCTACCCATGTATTTTACTGGACTCCACGAAGGTTTATGATTATCAGATATGCTGTCAAATGTAGCACGAAAAACAATAGCTTCAGCAGGTCCAAGAGGACCACCAACCAATCTAGCACTTGAAAAATAAAATGTTACTAAATCCTTTGTTCCTTTTAATCCATTATTGTTTATTTCATATATTTCATTTTCAGTTAATAGTCCAGTTGATTTACGTTTGTAGTCAATTAAATTTATTCTATCACCCCTAAATTCTTTTTTAGGATCTTTTAATTTAACTTGTGTCATTGGCGGTGTTGGTGTAGCAGCTGATGCCCCTCCTCCACCAGAAAGTGCCTCGTATGTAACATTTGTTACATTTGGTTTACTTTTATCGGCACCAACTTTTCCATGTTTACCAAATCCATATTTGGTTTCTAGATTGTTATTAGCAAAATCTATAATAGTTGGATCAGCAGAAAATAACCCTGGAACAGTTCCTTTGGTTTTATCTGTATTTGAAAGATTTTCTATATCATGTCTGAAATCATTGTAATCTCTGGATCTATTTGCAACACCGGCATCTACTCTTTTCAATTTTGAATAAGCAACAGTTGAATATTGTTTTTCTGGAGCAGTATCAGCAAATTCCCCACTGGGTGGACCATTTAATATTTTTTTACCGCTAGGTGTAAAATTAGCATATGTTATTGCTCGTATTCTATCATCCAATGAAATATATTGTGGATCAACAGGACCTTTCAATTTTTCTACTATTATTTTCTGCGAATTAGGTTGTATATCTAAAATTGAATTTTCATATGTATAATTGGAAGTATCGCCTTTAAGTTTAGCACCACCCATTAAGTATGATAATGCAGTCAATAAACCATCTATTTTTTTGCCTTCATCCTGTATACTGTTATGTAGTCCTTTCAATCTTCCATAATATGAATAATCAAAAGTAGATGTATTATCAAAAGCAGTACCGGCATTATCTCTTTTTGAACCACCATAAAAAGTATGCCTTTTGGCTGTATCTGGATAATTTTCATCGGTTATATCAACACCCATTGTATTGTATCTTTTATTTTCTTGGTAAGGGTGACTAGCACGATGTATCTGTAATTGAGAATTATTTTCAGGATCAGATACGCGATATATTTTTCCATCTCCAGAACTTATATCTTTCAAAGGTGTATATTTTCCACTAGTTTTATCTTTATTTATTGGCGTTAAAACAGACGGTAACATTTCACCAACGAGAGCAATCAAACGATTTTTCTTATACGCAAATCGATCACTGACATTGGGTCTATCCGAACCAACTGGAATAAATTTCATATCATCATCTTTTGGTGGATTCATGGATGCGGCAACTTCTTCATATTTGTCTAAATCGCCGTCACCATGTCTTGCTATCAATTCTTTTAAATCTGAATCCTGTCCTTCTATTACATCAATTATAGAATCTTCATTAAATATTTTAGTCTGTGGTTTACTACCAAATGAAAGGGAATCAACATATGGATTTTTCTTGTATAACTCATTCTGTAAAGTTATCCATTTTTGACCTTTTGTTGAATCAATCCATTGTTGTATTCTATCAGCATCTTCGTCTCTAACATCTTCAAATAGGTCTGTTCCGGTTCCATACGTATCACCTATATCTCTGATAATAAATGGTTTGTCTACTCCCCAACTCCAATATTCACCTTTTTCATATTCGTTATCAATATTTCCTTTATCATCACCGTAGATTTTTAAGTTACTCATATCATCTTTAAAACTTGAAACTAATGTATCGTATTTATTTTTGTAAGATGATACTTGTCCTTCTGTTTTTATTTCAGGAACTTGATTTAATAATGTTGCAAATTTACCGTTTTGCCAAGGTCTGTCTCCTAATGATAGCGGAGCATAAGTTTGAAATGTGGTGTCATCTGTACTTATTGATAATAAACGTGCAGCTGACGTTGTTAGTCTTTCTGTATTTCCAGCATTATATTTTAATCTTGGACTTATTATTGGATAAATAGTTTCACCATCGTTCATTTGTAACAAGAAACCCGCTTCTTGTGTTTGGGCACTATCAAACCAAAAATGTGATTTATTTGGAGGCAAAATTCCATTAAAATCAAGCAAAGATGATTCTTTAATATATTCACCATCATCCAATGGTCTTGATGCTCCTTTTGGGAATCTATCCATAGTGAAACCAGATGCATTACTATCTGGAAAGAAATTTATTGAATCCTTTGGTCTATTTCCGTTTGCAATAAATCCAGAACTGCGGTCAATGGATGATTCAATATATTCAGTTGGTGGTCTTTGTGATTGCCCCTTTGGCATTACATTTATCTTAAATCCAGTTGCATCAGTATCCGGAAATCTATTTTCTCCAGCAGGAAATTGTGTTGCAAATGTATATTGTGAAGTAGTATGTTTATATTCCGTTGTTAATGGTCTTTGACCACCTAACGTAAATATATTCATAGTAAAACCACCGGTTACATTTTGCTTAGATTTATCAAAATAATCAACACCAGATTTAGGCAAAGTGCCAACCCAAACAAATCTAGATGATTCCCATTGATATTCTGTATTTGGATTCTGACTTACATTTTTCGGAAATATATCCATAGTGAATCCAGATGCATTACTATCTGGAAAGAAATTTATACCAGATCCTGGTCTTATTCCAGTAAAACCATAATCGGAAGATTCTGTAAAATATTCTGTGTTTGGATTTTTTGATTCACCTTTAGGCATTATATTTAATGTGAATCCAGTTTGATTTCTTTTACTAACATCAAACCAGTCTGCAGGTTCTTTTGGGAAAGTGCCAACCCAAACAAATCTAGACGATTCATGTTTATATTCTGTTTCAGGATTTTTACTTTGAGTTCTTGGAAATATATCTTGCGTAAATCCAGATTGGTTTAATGTTTCTATATCAAACCAATTTGCAGGTTTAGATGGTCTCTCTCCTGTAAATGTGTAGTCAGACGTTTCGTGTAGATATTCTGTTTCAGGATTTTTACTTTGAGTTTTTGGGAATATATTTAAAGTAAATCCTGGTTGATTTTGATTGGGGAAATAATCTATACCAGTTTGTGGAAACTTTCCTTTGAATGTAAATTCAGATGATTCTGGAACATATTTAGTAATCTTAAATTCTGCAAGTCTATGAAAACCAACCGTTGTAAATTGTTTATTTCTATCAAAGAAATCTGTTTCTGGTGATTTTTCTTTTGGTCCATCCCAATCGAATCTGGATGATTCTTCAACATATTTTGATTCAAGTGGTGTTGCTAAAATATGAAAACCATCTGAGGTATATGTAAAGTTTTGATCAAAATAATTGACTGCCGGTGCATTTTGTTTTGGTCCATCCCAATCAAATTCAGAAGATTCTTTAACGTATTTTGATTCTAATAAAGAAGCAAAACGATGGAATCCTTCTGATGTAAATACATTATTTTGATCAAAATAATTTACGGTTGGGGAATCTTGTGGCAATCCTTTCCAAGTATAAAGAGAGGAATCTGAAATATACTTTGAATCTTTTATTACGGCAAAAGAATGAAAACCAACGCGAGTATATGTATTATTCAAATCAAAATAATTTACATTTGGAACAGCATCTCTATTGCCATCCCAATCGAATTGTGATGCATCTTTCTTATATTTTGTTTCCAAGAACGCAGCATTTGCATGAAATCCAGCGGTAGTTACAACATTTGTTAAATCGAAGTAATTAACAACAGGCGGTTTCTGTGCATTACCCTTCCATGTGTAAAATGATGATTCGTGAATATATTTTGTTTCACCAAATGTTGCAAGTATGTGGAATCCTTCTGTTGTATTCTTTTTTGTTAAATCAAAATAATTAACACCACGGACATCCTCTCTAGATCCATACCAAGTATATGCGGAAACATCTTCAATATATTTTGTTATTCCTTTCTGAGCAAATGTATGGAAACCTTCGTCTGTAAAATTATATGCAATATCAAAATAATCAACTGCAGGTGCATTAGCAGAAGGACCAGACCATTGAAATATAGATGAACCATCTACATAATTACTTATACCTTGTTGAACAAATGCTGTAAATCCTGATGTTGTGTGGAAATTCATCATATCAAAATAATTTACAGTTGGTGCATTTGTCAATGCAACAGGTCCATCCCAATCGAATTGTGATGAATCTGTGATATATTTACTATCTAAAAATCCAGCGTATGCGTGAAATCCGGCGGTAGTGTGTTGCCCTTGTAAATCGAAATAATTTACAGAAGGTGCCGCCTGACCATTACCATCCCAATTTAAATCTGATGAATCTGATATGTATTTGGAATCACCTAACACATGAAATTTAGTAAAACCATCTTTTGTTTTTGGATTACCTAAATCAAAATAATTTACAGTTGGTGCCGCTTCTTTATTACCGGTCCACCCCAATAAAGATGATTCGGTTTTATATTCAGTCATTGAAGGCATTGCCGACACACTAAACCCACTTGTTGTATTTTTCTTACCAACATCAAAATAATTAACACCGGATGGTTTAAAGAAACCCAATAATGATGAATTTGTTAAATACAGAGTTTCACTTGCATCCATAAAGGTTCTAAAACCTCTGGCGTTTGCATCGGAAAAGAAATTTGTAAATGGTGAAGATTCGGTTGGACCAACCCAAGAAAATTGAGAATCACCAATATATTTACTATCACCAATTTGTTGTTTGTGAGTAAATCCAGTTGCAAATCTATTTGTAAAGAAGTTTACTTCTTGATAACCAAGTATTGCATAATTAGATTCTGACGGATCCTCATGTCTACCTGATAATAAAGTTTTTGGTTTTACATCTAGATTTAAATTACTTCTATCTGTTTCAAGTTGTGAATCACCCGAATATCTAATTGGAGCAAATATTACTTCATTTACCATTTTTTCCAATTCGGAAACTGCGGTATATCTTATTGGTAATTTATCTATATTTAAATTGCTACCATCTTCAAAGTGTATCGAAGATTGATCAACTCTTAAAACTTTTGTTTTTGGATCTACAACAATTCCCTGTGTAGGCACATCCAATATTATATCAGGAGATTCTGATCTTCTATCAAAAGTTTGTGGTGGTTTTATTATTTCTATTTCTGGATTTACAATATCATCGTCAGGAAAAACTCTCGATTTATTGAACTCAAATGCCTGTGACTCTCTGTTTATTGATAATGGTTTTCTTTCTATTCTAATTAAAGGATTAGTTATATTACCAATAGGCGTCAATAAATCTTTGTTAATAACTACGGATTGTTCCTGTCTATTAAATGATTGTTCCGGAATCGGTATATCAACATCAGGATTTACTATATTATTAGACTGCTCCCTTGGATTTTTTGTTATATCAGGACTAGTGTCTTCCAAATCACCTGATAAAACAGAACGAGTTATATCTATTGATGATTCATTATTATTTTGTCCAGGTATTGGTTTGTTTATTTTTATATCAGTTGGATTTTGAAAATTACTTGTATTATCGAATACATTTATTGTTGATAATGCAGATGTAATTTCTTCCAATGGTATAGGATTTGAAAATGTTGATGTATTTGTTACCAAAGGGGATAGATTTGATACCGAATTAACAAGAACACTAGTCTGTTCATTTAATGGTGCAGATCTATATGATGCAGAATCATCGGCAGGTTTTCTAGAAGCATATCTATCAACCAATTTTGGCCGTTTAGGATCCAATTTAACAACATCATCTAACTTGGTTGAACCCAACTTTGAAAATAAACTAGCGGTGACGGTCTTTTGAATATTATCTAAATTTGTAGTTGTTAGTCTAGTAACAACATTTGTTCTGATAGGTTGTTCTATTTCATCCAAATATGTTGTATTCAACAAACTTGTGATACTTTTAGGTGTTGGTTTTTTTATATCATCATGTTTTGTTTTATTTAGGTATGCAGTTATTTGATCCGTTACTGGTTTTTGTGTAGGATTGGGCACACTAACTTCATCGGAAGAAGCTGGTGAACGGTATCTTGATAAATCAGATTTTAAATCAATTAAAGCCATTTAGTAACATCCATTTTAACTTAATATAAATATATGAACAACATATTATTATGCCCTACCATACGTATTATCCGTTGAAGTTGTATATGTTGCCTTTATCCTCAAATTAGATCTTATTTCTTCTATAACTTTTTCACCAACTTTTATTATAGTTGGTTGATTTGCTGCCGAATTTAATATATTTGCAATAGTGTCAAGTTTAGATTCTAATGATGAAAGATTTATTGATCCCCCACCGGCAGATTCACCACCAACTGCTCCAGGTGATTGCATAGAACCAGCTGTCATTGTTGATTGTTCTATTGGTGATCCAGATTCTGTTTCAGAACTACCAAATAAACCACCTATTGTGTCTCCGATTGAACCCATCATTCCACCGGCTAAAGATCCTATTCCACCTGAAAACATACCAACCATACCACTTATAGCTTCTCCTAATTTTTGAAAAGGTTCCAGTATTGCAGAAAGTTTTGAATCCATACTTTGTAAAACTAAAAGTTCCGGTGATTCAGTTGCCTCTGATCCCTCTGCACCGCCACCCATTGCATTCATAGCAGCACCAACTTGTTGAGTTGCACTTGCATTTGAAACAACGGAACCTTGTGGTAAAGATACTATTTCAGGACCCTGTTCTCCAACAAGTGTTGCTCCACCCTTCTTAATTATACCACCAGTAGCGGCTGCACCTATTGGTGCAAACCATTCTCTTTCATATTCTTCGCGTGTTTTTCCCATTTCTTCTAATTCTTTATCGCTCATTACACTCGGCGATTTCATACCTTTAACTGCACCAGTTGCCATTTGGGGCTGTGATTTCGCTTCTCCGGCAGGTTTGCCAGATTGATCTCCACCGGCAGATTTTGTTTCAGCTGCAGGTGCACCTGCACCAGCACTTGCTTCTTTTTGTGGACTAGCAGATCCAGCCTTCTTCGTTTCTTCTGCCTTCTTTTCAGTTTCTCCCTCAGCTTCATCGCCACCGATTCCAAAAATAGAAAGAGCTCCTGAAACTTTATCAGTTATCTTTCCAATTGTTCCCATTAAATTATCAAATAGACCACTAACCAAATCAAAAGGTGCCATGATGAAATCTTTAATACCACCACCAATTGTTTCCAAACCACCCATGAAATCGCCACTAAACATTTGGACAATTCCATCTATAACGGTTGATACTAAATCAAATGGTGACATTAGATAATCAAGTATCAAACTGCCAATGTTCATAACATATTCAACAATATCATTGAATATACCTTGAACGTGATCAAAAAATCCTGTTACCGCACCTTTTATGTTTGTCCCAAATATTGCATCTATTGCACCGGCAATAGATTCGAGTATCATTTTCGGTATACCTAAAAAGAAATCAAATATGTATTTACCAAATGTATCAATTGCACCAGTAAAATCTCCTGAAAATATTTGTATAACGCCTTTTATTAGTGTTGCAAATAACTCTATTGGTCTAACAATAAGTCCACCGATAAGTGTACCTACCAATCCAATTATTGGCTGCAATTGCTCAAATACTTTTTTTATAGTATCCATTATTCCTGCAGTTTCTTCTCCAGTTTCATTGGCGCCCATTAGTGGCTCAAATGCCTTAGTTAATGCATCGAATATACCAGTAAATGCATCCCAAATTGGTGTTATTATTGCCATATAAAACATTTTTAGTGGAGATATTAGACCAGTCATAAGTATTTCAACAACATCACCAACAACTCCAAAAATAGTACCCAATACAGAACTTATCTTATCAAATATTGCAGAAAGACCTCCAGTAGTTTCCGCACCAGAACTTAAAGATGAAAATATATCGCTAACAGCACTAAAAATTGGTTTTACTATACTTAATATATTATCAAAAGATGCTTTAATAACAGTCCATAATATTTTTCCAACACCCGATAATATATCAAACACAGGAGTTAATGCAGAAGCAACCGTATCTATTCCACCGGTTATTCCTTCAGCAGCATCACCAGCATCAAACATTCCGTGTATAACTTCAACTAATGGTGCAACCAATGCAGTTATTTTTTCTTGTATCTTTGTCATAATATCGGAAAGATTTTCTGCCATTGTTGATGCTTCTTTTTCTTTTGCCATCTTTTCGATATATGCCTTTTGCTCAGCATTACTTGTATTAGCTGCAATTTCTGCCAATTCTTTAGCATTTTTTGCTTGAAGATCGGATATTTTAGATGAATCCAATCCAATGTCTTTATACTCTTGAGCTTTTGTAAGCATTTCAGTCATTTCATCAACAGACATACCCATGGCATCTGCCATAGATTTTTGTTGAAGTCTGTTCATATTTTGAAACTCTTCCAGAGATCCAGCTTGATTTAGCAATTCATCCTGCAATCCAGCAATATCACCATTCAAAGCAAATTGTCTCGCTGTATCGAGATTTAATTGTTTACCAGTAATAACACGCGCTTCCATTTCTTTGGCGAGTGATGATTCAATATCCAATAGACCATCACCAATATCTTGCACTTTTTTCAAATCCATACCAAGCATCTTTGCCTTTTGAGCTGCCTTTATCAATGCTTCGGATCCACCCTTGAATGCAACTGTTACCGATTTAGGAACAGATGCAAGTGTTTTCATTGCCTCTTTATCTGTCATAAGACCTTTTGCAAGACCTTGACTTTTTTGCATAAGTGAACCCATAGATTCACCAGTCATTGTTGCTAGTGCCTTTATATTTCCAATTTCTTCTGTACTCATTCCGAACTTTGTGCTCAACACCGTTGCGTCTTTTACAAATTGTCCTAATTCTTTATTACCGGCTTTTATTTGTGTAGCAACATCAAGTCCGCCCATAAGTTCACTCACAGTTGCCATACCTTGTGCAACCTCTTTGGTATTAACACCAACTATTCCCATTTCCTGTGCCATACCCTGTGCAGCAACTAATGTTTTTCCCGCCTGTTCTTTTGTTCCACCTAATGTTTTTTGTATATCTGATACTGCTTGGTCTGCGCCATTGAATAATGAAACAAGTCCTGCAACAGCGGCAACCATTGCGATTATGATAACTTGTGGACCTGCCATCAGAGCCATGCCGAATGATTTTGCTCCGGCTGCAAGGGCTTTCATTCCGGCCATACCACCTTGCTGGAATCCAGATACCACATTTGTCATGGTATCGCCTAAATTCTTTTTTAAACTTTCTTTTACTTGGTCTACTCCAAGTGCTTTTGTTATTGCTGATCCACCTGGAAGTTTTTCTATGCTACTAGACATACCATCCAACAAACCCCCAATGGGCGTTGCTTCTATTGCCCCCTTTATCTTTTCTGATGTCTTCATAACCTTTTCCATTTTTTTGGCAAGGTCTTCGTTTAATTTGTTGGATTCCGTCTTTATTGCAACTTCTTCTTGCAACATTGAAATTTCTCTTTCAAGAAGTTTAGCGGTTTCTACATTACCGGCTGCTTTAGCAAATTCAAGTTCTACTTCCGCTCTTGATATACCACGCATTTCTCTTGATATATCCAATTCTGTGTATTTACCTTCACGAGCCGCCGCTTCTGCAACTGCCCTTTCTGCAATATTAGTTGTAACCAATTGACTTGTATTTACAAGTTCTTGTGTTACTCTTAATAATTCTCCACCTTCAATCGTTGAATTTTGTGCAGCAAATTGTATTAAATTTGCAACATCGGCCTGTTGGCCTTTTATTTTTAATAATTCATCAGCATATTGTTTTTCATTTTTAACAGTTTTTTGAACTTTATCATACGACTCGGCAAGTTCTCTTTGTAAATCCTTTGACTTTTTTAATGTTATTTCTCTTTCTTTATCTCTTTTTAATTGTTCGGATTGTATTTTAGACGCATCCTGTGTTGCCTTTAATGCTTCCTCTGCATTTTTATTAGATCGTTCTTGAACTTCTACTCTTTTTTGATCAGTTTCTAATACGTCACCAGTTATTGAAACTATTTGTTTTGTTACTCCCTGACGTTGTTGTTCTAATTGCAATGATTGAGCTTGTATTTTTGCAACTTCTTCTAGATTGATAACATCGGCACGTGATAATGTAACTAGTTTATCCCGCAAATCTATGAGTTCACGGGTTATATTTACTTCTTGCGATCTTAAATCTTTGAGGGCCTCGGCATCCCTCCTACTAATATCTTCTGCCATAGTTTCAATATAAATTAAAAAAAAGGTTCGTATACATAAATATACGAACCTTAATTATTTTGTCTTAAATGTTGGCATTGCTCTTTTTCTTGTATTATGTTGCTCTGTATCTTTTTTGTTTTTTTCTTCTATTATTTTGATAATTTGTTTGATATAAAATTTTCTTAAATAAATAGGTAGATTGTATACATCGCTCCAAGAAAAACCACCTTGCCCATAATAACAAAGACTAAAAATTTCTTCGTGTAAACCTACACGATAATTAGTTCCCAGGCCAAAAAAATGATACCCCAATCGGTATATCCATCTCCTTCACCTGACCTGTTGCATCTGAAATAAAAGTATATGTTAAATCAAGGTCTGGTGATATTGATTTAATATATTGCCTTAATGCTCTAGAATCTGAAGCAAAAAGTTCATTATCAACAAAATTGTTTACAGTTGCTCTACCAGTTTCACCATCAACTGCGGTAATAATATGTTTGAGTCTTGTTGTTAATTCTCTATCAATTCCTGTTTTAACAAGTGTTTTGTTCATCGATTTAATTTCAGCTTGAACTTGTTTTTCCATTCCATGTGTCATCAATTTAAATGTAACAACTCTTTTAGATATAGGCAATTCAAAATCAAACTCATTTTTTCCAGCCTCAAATAAGCTATAATCGACCTCCTTGTGCTCGATTTGAGTTAAGTCTATTGTTATTTTTTGTTTTGTTCCTGGAGAAAATGGATCATCCACTTCGATTACATAATCTTTGCCATATCCTAATACACGAGCCGCAACCATGATTGCATTTTTATCACCTACATATAAATCGTTGTAGTTAATAGGGCTAACAATCAAAGACTCAAACAATCTGTCTAATACCACACCTTGCTTAATAAGATTCTGTGAAGTTAAAATATCTTCTTCTTTAGCAGTCATGTATTTCATTTCTACTACACCAGAGGCGAGTGTATTATCTGGAGGATAAATATATCCTTTTGAAGGCAATGGTACTGTTTCCGTTGGGAAATTTGTCTTTTTTACTTCGGTAGTTTTGTATTCAGACATCAATCTGTCTTTTATTTCATCGTCTGACATTTGTTGATCTAAAGGTTGTTCATAACCGGTTGGAATTTTTGTCATAACTAATCCTATAACATTATTTTAAATAAAACATTTTAATATACAAACATAAATATGGGCATACCTAAAATAGTATGCCCATACTTTTATTTCAATTTTACTATTAGAATACCAATAATATTAGTATTGTAGAATAGCATAATCATAAGCGAGTGTCAAAGAAATTTCAACAAACGCATCATTTGCCCAATCCATATCACCAAAAGTTGTTCCGGTGATGAATGCTCCTTTCAATGTCCATTCTTCAACTTTATCACCAACTGGACCAAGAATGTGTAATGATATATCCTTCTTATAGAAGTCAGAATAACCATCACGACCTGTTACAGATTCGTGTGACAAACGTACCCATTCCATTGTTGCCTGAGCAGCAGATGGTACGATTGGATCATATAATTTAATTGTAATATCTTGCCATTCACCCTTTCCTTTAACTTTACGCTTGACATTTATATGATCAAGTGTAATTGGGTTAAAACTGATGTTTGGTCTTCCCGCACCTTTTACCAAATAAGCAGGAACGCCCTCGATATACATAATAAAGCGATTCTGTAATTTAGGTTCAAATGGTGTGAAAAAAATCTCATTTGCACTAACTAATTCAGCCATTTATATCTCCAGATTAAAATTATTCTTTTTAATAAATATAAAACTTTTAAAAAATTATGGGGAGTGTTTTTCAACTCCCCATTGAATTTATTTAAGCACCGGGAAATGCGGCACCAGTAGACTGAATATTGAAATCAAGAATGATAAATTCCGCAGTCTTTGTTGGTTGTAGATACAATTGTCCGTAAAGGATATTTCTATCTATAATTTCCGGAGTATTATTACTTTCATCCATGATAACACGGAAAGCAAACAATCCTTGACGTTGTTGAATAGACTCCAAATATGGTGTAACGATGTTCAAGAATCTTGATCGTGTCTGTGAAGTATTTTGTTCAAATACAAGGTATCTCGTAGATGACGCAATAAACTTCTTAGCAGCAATCAATAGACGGCGAACATTTATACGGTCAAGAGCAGAAGGTCTACCTTGCAATGTTTTTTGACCCCAAACACAAACGCCCGTTGATGGGAATACTGCAATAGGATTGATGCGACCTTCATATAATGAATCCCTTTCAGATTGTGTTAATCTTGTTCTAACTTCAACAACATCGGTCAATCCACCACGATTCAAACCAGCAGGAGCGAACCACTCAGCAGATACACGATCATTGAAAGCAATTACACCAGGGAGAACAACAGAAGGTGGAACCCATACTGGTTTGTTTCTGTCAAAATCAACTATTTTAACCCAAGGATAATAAGTAGCAGTATAATTACTATCAAATCCTTCCATAGCAGAAACTGCAGTTGAAATATTATCGTCATAAGCAACGGAATCCATTACATAAAACGCATCACCACGATCCTCACAAACATCTTTAGCATAATTGGTTATAGCAGAATGTAATCTATGAACTATTCCAGGTGTAACAATCATGTTAATATCAAATTCATCTGCATTTGAAATAGTATCAAGTGCCTTTTTGTAAGCAGTGTATCCATCTGATGTTGAATTTGAAATATCAAATCCTTGTGTATTTCCGGCTTCTATATTTGAACCGAGTTTCTTTTGAAGATTTGGTTTATGACCATCAAATCCACCTTGGAATGGAATCATAAATTTACGAGAATCAAGTGCAGTATTTGTAGATAAGTCAATAGATGAACTATACGCAGTTGCACTTGATGGGAAACTAGCAGCAGCATTTTGTTGATAATCACCCAAATAGAAATCTGCATTTGATCCAGTTGTTTGATTATCACTAATAGGCAATGGTCTCAAATAATTGAAATTGTCACTATTTGCGAAATCATAATCAAATCCCCAATAAACACGTCTATTGTAAGCACCAGCTACTGTTTGATCAGTTACAAATGTAGCTGCAGGTGGTTGTGTGAAAGCAGATGGTATTGGTGATTTTAAAGCACGGAATCCAAAAGGAACCAGTGTTGAAGAAACACTACCATTAGCAACTGCCTCGGTTACTTCTACACGAATATATTTTGATTTGTTTGTATAATCACCATTAACAACAACTTTACCAGTATTTGTAATTGTAATAAATCTATCACCAATTACACGTGAAACAAATTTAGGTGAATTTGGATCCAAGTTACACTTAAATGATTCAATAACATTTGGACGCAAATCTTCATCTTCATATGTAAAAGGTGTGTGTGGTAATTTAGATTGATCAACAAATCTAACGACCACATCAAAATCACCATACTCTGAACCGGCTATTGTTCCGGCGGGTCTAACATTTGCAATACCAACTTTTATTTCATAATTTGAATGAATACCATGAGAAATTGTATGTAGTCTAAACAAGTCTGATTTTATTGCTCCAACTTTTTGAGAAGTAATCCAAGGTGTTGTTGCCTGTAAATAATCAGTTGTGAAGTCCCAAGGAGAACCAGCTGATCCTGTTTCAATCAATATAGTTGTTGCCGCATCAGCTGCCAATGAAGCAGATGCCTGTTGTTTAAATGATACATAATTGTAAACAGCATGTGTTCCATATGCATTATATCCATACAAATCGCCAATATATGAAGTTGATTCTGGATCTATTGAAGCACTAAATGCAAGTCCATTCTCACTTGTAGCATTTGTAAATGATGAAGTATCAGTTGAGAATCCACCGGATACTGTCAATACAAAACTACCACTATTGTTTGCACTAACTGTTGTGTTAGCAAACAATGATGTTGCATCGGAATTAGTAACAACAAATGTTGGGTGTAAGAAAGAAATCAGTTTTTTACCCCATGAACCAGTAGCAACAAGTGCTATTGGATGTTTTAGAGAATATCCACCTGATCCAAGTACACGAACAATGGTTGTACTACCAGCATTATTCAAATAGTTTTTAGCAGTATAGGGTAGATACGATTGTTCATATGTATTGCCAAAATTTACAATAAAGTCATTAAAATTATTAACAACCGTAGGGACAAACGCAGGTCCCTTAAGCGTTGGTCCTATGAGAGCAGCACCGATATTACCAATCCCTTGTGGAAGGAATGACATATCCATTTCATTAGTAAATACTCCAGGACTCACAATTCTTTCATTAGCCACTTATTATCTCCATAAAATTATAGAATGAAATATGCATATAAATATGAAACAAAAACATCAAAACTATATTAGGACTGAATAAATTTTCCAGAGTCTAAATCCAATACACCATCGCCATATTTTTCATTTAATGTTTTAACAAGATTACTTTCTTGTTCTTGTAAATCGGCATAATCGGAAAAAAGTTTTTCTCTAAATTCTTTCATCTGTTCTAATCTTTTGGTAAGTATGTGCAACTCTACTTCAATCTGTCCTATTTGAGCAGTAGTTTTAGCATAACCTCTTTGTAAATTTTTAACGGAATCAATGTCTTCTTGGACAAATTCTTTTTCAAGTTTTAAACCAACTTGTTCAACATTCATTGTTTGTTCTTCCATAATAAAACCTCTAATAAAATTGTAAAATGTAACATCTATAAATATTTGTATGTTTAACCAAAATGGGTTTGATAAAATTTATTTTTTAACAATCCATTTAGTTTCAACGGGATTTCCACCTTTTTCTTCAAATTCGGATTTTCTAGCAGTCCTTGATTCTGCATCGCTTAAATCATTTTCAAATGTATAAACATTGGGTGATTTGTTCAAAGTAAGAGTTACCAATTCATCAACCTTTTTCTTAAAGTCATCTAATACATTTCCGCTATTTGAACCATTATTTATTGGAGGGAAATTATCAACAGGAGATGTTGTTGGTGATGATGATGGATTACCGTCATTTTGTCTTGCTCTACTATCACGTATTCTATCTTGAATGTCATTACCTGCACCATAATAATTTATTGCTTCAGGATTTTGAGCCGCATTTGGATCACGGAATGTTTCGGAAACAAATTGTATTTTATTTGGAGAAACTACTCTTTTAATAGTTGTTTGTGCGGCCAAATCTTTTGGAATCAAATAGGCATGAACTAATATTTGAAATGTTGATCTAACTATTCTATCCTGTCCAGTTGTATTACTATCTTCTATTCCGAAAGAATCTATATTTGTAGAAAATTTAAAGAAATTTTTATCACCGAACGCTTGTCCAGCAAATCTAATAAATGATTCAAGTATAGTATTTAATTGATTCTGATATTCACACCAAACAATAAAATCGTATGATATATCAACATAGTCTGGCAAAGGTAACAAAAAATATTCATATGATCTTTTTGGTTCATATTGTGTAGAAAATTTATCATATGGATTTGATTTACTATATGGTTGTTGCATAATATAAGCAATTTGTTTTGTAGTAGCAACTTTATTACGTTTCAAATTTGAACTGAATGCAACATTTGATCTTCTGAAAGTAATTAAGGGTGCAATTGTTTTTCCTTTTTTATCTTTCAAAAAACCGTCTTTTTGAATTGATGCCCATTTTTCAGAATTTGCATATATTGTTGGAACAATTATTGATTCACCATTATCTTCTATTCTTAACATCATTTTTTGATCTATAAAAGATTTAATAGCAAAATCAACATCATATAGTGTTATACCAAATTCACGAATTTTATCCTTATCGCGTCTTGTTTCTAAATGTCTTCCCTTTCCCAAAATTGGTCTAGGATTTTGTTCTGAACGCACGTCATCTATGAATGTGTCACGTGTTCTTTTTAATGGCGGTATTCTATATTTTGATGAATTAAACATTATATGTTACTCGGAATATCATTTTGATTTGATGTTATTGCTGGTCTAAATTCTTCTATGTGTATTCTTGAACGTCTTGTTAAGTGTGTGTTAGCAATTATGGAAACATTATGCCCCCATCTTTCAGTAGCAAAAGAATAATCTGGATTCTTTCCACCAAAAAATTGATTTTCTTGAATTGAATCAACTTCCCACCAATCTCCATTATATTCCACTACATCACCAACTTCTATAAAAATTTGAACATTCTTTAAAAATTCTCGTATAAAGGCAAAATTTGCTAATTGTTGAAAATCTTGACCAAATTCTGTTCCTTCATATGTTTGTGGTTGATAATCTATTAGGGCTGGAACTTTAACTGGACTATGATATACTTTTTTGTCAGATTCATTATACAAATTTGTTTTTGTATTTTCCAATGAAAGTTTGTAAACCGCAACTTCTGTATCAATTATATCGGCTACAAGTTCCATATTAAATTTATGAACAAGTCCAGCATCTCTTTGTCCGTGAAATAATGGCATAGTATTATCCTATGTAAATTGATATTGGTGTTGCATTTAGAGTTGCACCCAAAGATTCTGTTTCTAATCTTTTTGCCTCTAATAATTTACTTCTTGTCATTGTATCTAACATAGTTCTTAATTGTTCCACTAACATTTGTTTTTCAGTTGCAGCCGAAGAAATAAGATCAGCAGAATTAAGAGTTGCGTCACCACTTCCTATTGGCATACTGCCATATTTACCACGAATATATCCCAACATTTCTTTTACCAACGCAAGTGTATAGCTGTATATCCACGCTTTACCTGGAGAATTTATATGAGAGTATTCCATTATCTCATACGGAGCGTTTGACATATCAGACACAGTTCCGTCTGGATATTTTAATGGATTACTTCTTTCTTCTTTTACGATATATTCTATCCAAAGTTTGTAATCTTTGGTTGGAACAGGAAATATACGTATCTCATTATCAATCAATTCAAATGTAAATGCAGATTTACGCATCAAGTCATTAAATTCTATTGCCTGAATACGAAGTAAGTCTGCATACATTGGCATAAGCATAAAAGATACACCGGTTGAATATGCAC
>Ga0209229_10000203_pt1 | contig 23046 bp, 33 predicted proteins | sample SanBayMetagenome_FD_187466 | JGI IMG/M metagenome (GOLD analysis project Ga0209229, IMG submission 187466) | Freshwater and sediment microbial communities from dead zone in Sandusky Bay, Ohio, USA (SPAdes) (version 2) | ecosystem: Environmental > Aquatic > Freshwater > Lentic > Sediment... | reverse complement strand
AATAGGGAAAAAGATGCTCGTTACCCTGATCCTAAAAGAGATTTAAATAACTATCGTATTTATACAATAAACGATATTTTAAATCTTCAATTAATAACTTATAATCAAATTGATCCAAAGCCAATCATATCTGTTCTTTACGATAAGGGCTACAGAGACAGTAAGATGCTTGCTGAGATCATAGATGAAGCCATGTCCAACAGAGTAGGAACAAATGTCACAAAGCGAAAATGATCAAAAAGAACCTTGGGAAGATTTAGTTCCACCTGTAAGTGATTATATCCCAACTGACAGTATTATAGATCTTAAGACTGGCATATACAACTTGTTTGTTAGTCTTTTGAATAACCTTATGGTACACTATGGACCTATAGACGCAGTTCATCAAGCAACTGCTTATCTAGATCAAATATCAAATACATTTAAGAAAACACTACCTAATGATGAAGAGCAGGAGCAAAGCAAATGATAGACCCAAAGAATACAATCAATCTTACCGCAGGTATTATTGCAGACCCAGAACTTGTTGCTAATGGAAACATTGCAAAGTTTAGAATTGCAGTAGATTATGCTGGTAGCGAAAAAGGTTCTGGAATTAGCGCTGGTTACTTTGATGTAGTTTACTACCTTAAAGATGGTTCTGATTTTGCTAATAAGAATGCTTCTTTTGTTGCTGGTCAAATTAGCGGTGGCAAGATGAAGAAAGGCTCACAGATTCAATTGGTTGGTCGTTTAGTCCAAGAGCGTTGGCAGCAGGAAAGCCAGAACCGTTCAAAGGTTGTAATCGCTGCAGAGTCAATTACATATGCTGGTTCTGCTTATCAGAAGAAGGATGATGGATCATCAACTTCGGCACCAAAAGCTGCAACCGCTAACAACGTTCCGGATGAGTTCTAATTTTAGCCAAGAAGAGTTAAACGCTTTAATCTCAAATGCATTAGACGATTCTGTAAAGCCCATTGATCGCACTTATGGTCAACTGGGTTTTATGGAATCTAATGTTATCGAAAGTATTTTTAATGCTTTTGAAGACAGAATAGGTCAAACTGATCTTGTCAATATAATTAGAGATTCGCGTATCTCTTCTTTGTCTGTCCAATCTGATTTAAAAATTACTGATTTACATACCGTTACACATAATTGTAGAAAATGCCAAGCCAATGGTTTAGCTACTAGTCCACAATTACCGAAATGGAATGTTAATAACCCTGACGTTGTATTCATAATCGACAGCCCAGCACTTGATCAGCAAGCCTCAGCTTTGTTTGTTTCGGCACTTAAAGCTTCTGGTTTTAGTTCTGATAAAGTTTCCTTGACCTATCTTATGCGATGCCCCGTCAAAGCGACGACATTTGATCAAGCTTATATTGACAATTGTTCTCCATATTTGCATCAGGAAATTCAATTAATGAACCCTAAATTAGTTTGTCCTATTGGAACAAATGCATTAGTTTCATTTTTTGGCCCTGATTCAAAAATTAAAGATTACAAAGGAAAAATATCATGGCTAGGTTCGTGGCCTATTCTTCCCTTATACTCATTAACATATATACTTAAAGCAGGCAGTACTGCCGAAGATTCATTCAAGGCAGACATGCTACAAGCGTACCAATTTTGCTACAAAAAAGGCAGTTAACTATTATGAATGAACTATACTCAGAAGAGCAGCTTACCCGGTTTAAAGAATTAGTAATATCTGACATTAAGGGTGAATGCGATCAAGATATTAAAGACTATCTAAACTCTTATGTATATATTTGGTTGTATACTTTGCAGAGTCTTAGACGAGATGTTGAACTTCAGATATCTTGCCAAAATGCAAAACTTAAAATGGATCTTGCCAATTTGGAAACTGATGATGAATCTCAATCAGATGAACTTAAAGCTTCTCACTATCGTTGGAAGATGTCTGTCTTAAAGTTTCTAAAGAACATAGAATCAAAGACTCTCTATGTTAAGATGATTATACAGGCATCTAACAAAGAGAAAAAAGCCGTTGAACAATAATTAGGTGATATAATAATCTCATGGCTACATTGATAAACGACATTAAGAAACTATCTTTATTACAACCTACAATGTTTGAAGAAGATTCTTATACTTTTCTTCAGTATTATGAATATAGTCAAGATTGGTATGTGTATGATTCTCATCAACTTGGTATAACCGTTGTTGAATCTTTAGCTAACAACTTTACTTCTTTCCACGGGACTGTTCCTTTTCCTAAAAATCCTTTAGCCAAAGACTTTTGGTCTACTATTCCTTTGGGGATATTTAGATACAAGATGTTGGCTAATGGATCATTTTATCTTGTTGAAACTGTTCAAAAAGTTCCTGGATATATAGTTGAAGGAATCTATTGGTCTAATGGCTTTGTTTGTGTTGTTAGAGATGAACAACAAATTATTCAAATCAAATTGTTTATCACTAAACAAACCAAAGAAATACAGCTCTATCCTGATATAAGTTCTTTGTAATCTTATATTGGAGGAAAAATGTCTAAGCACATGCCGCTCATTGAAAGATTTTTTCAGAAGGTCGACAAGTCTGGAACCAACGCGTTCCCAGATTGTTGGATTTGGACTGGTGCATTAACAAGCAAGAAATATGGTTCTTTTCAATACTACCAGGACAAGCCGGCAATTGGAGCGCATGTCTCAAGCTATCTTTTCCACAAAGGTGAAGTACCAAAAGGCATGCTTATCCGTCATCGTTGCGATAACCCACCTTGTGTAAATCCAGAACATCTGCTTCTTGGTACCGCCTCTGACAATATGAGAGACATGTTTGAAAGAGGAAGAAATAGCGTTAGCTCAAAGCCAAAAACCCATTGTCGTCGTGGTCACGAGTTCAGCGTTGTTGGTGTTAAAATACAACATAGAAAAAATGGAAAGACGGATAGGTCTTGTAGAGCGTGCATTGCAATGTCATCTTTAAAAAAACGACACAGTCCAGAAACAAGAGAAGCTTACCTAAAATATCAGCGTGACTATCAAAGAGAGTATTATCGCAAGAATAAGTAAATCTAGTCTCATTAGCTTAATGGATAAAGCAATTGCCTTCTAAGCAATCGATGGAGGTTCGATTCCTCCATGGGATACAAATTATATAATTATCTCTTATGCACCTACTAACGAAGAGGCTAATTATGACTAAGATTTTAATAACTTTGCAAGCGTTAGTTTTAATAATCAAGTTTTTTATATCTTTGATTTCCAAGAAGATAGAAAGCACTCCTTCCTATTATGATGAGGTCTTTAGCCATGTTGCAGAATTCTAATCGCAATATTGAAACCCATTCTCCACTTGATAGTTCTTTTATACTTAAGATGTCTTGGTTTGAAGACGGCAATGTCTTAATGCTTACCTTTAACACTGGATCTATTTGGGCTTATTATGATGTTCCATTTGAAGTCTACTCTGGCTTTTGTAAAGCAAAGTCTTATGGTTCTTATTTTAATTCAAACATTCGTAATATTTACGCTTCTGAGCGTGTAAATTATGTTGATGTAGAAACAATGGAAGTCTGATGGGCAAAAGTAAAAAGCGCAAAAATAAGAATTATTCTTACAGCAAGAGTCAGTCTTATTACGACGCTTTATTTCAACAGGCAAGCCCTAAAGATGTAAGAGCTATAGCTATTAAAGTATTTGGTTCAACATATTTTACTTTAAATTCAGATCAATAACTTTACCTGTGGATAAATAGCTGTTATACTATTTGCATGACAACTATTCTTGGAATCCAGGGTGAGACCTTTGCCCTTATTTGTGTTGATTCCCGTATCTCTTCTTTTGATAGTTCGGGCTCAGCATATCAGGTCAATACCCTTAGAGAAGGTTCTAGCAAAGTAGCAGTTAACGGGAAATATCTTTTAGGTGCTGCTGGAGATGTAAGAGCAATCAACTTGTTACATCACGTTTTTCAGCCTCCAGTTCCACCACCAAATACTAAAGGTAAAAAGCTTGATCAGTTTTTTACTGCCAAATTTATTCCTGTATTGCGTGAGTGTTTTGAGCAGCAAGGATATGCCCAGCCAGATATTAAAGAAGACAAAGAGCACATTGCTGAACAGTCTTCTACAATTTTAGCTGTAATACAATCTACTATTTATGTTGTAGATGGCGACTATTCTTGGACTTCTGACTCTTCTGGGGTATATGCCCTAGGAACAGGCTCTTCCTACGCTCTAGGAGCCTTACAGGCCCTTCACAGCTCAACTATAACTACTCCTCAGCAGGCTAAAAAGATAGCTCTTAAGGCTATGGCTATAGCTGCTAAGTACGATCCTTATACTGGAGCTCCGTTTCATACTTTTGTTCAAGAACTTAAATAATTTATATTTGTTATAATATCCTTTACAATAATATGAAAACAATTTTGGAGATGAATTAGGGATTAAAATGGTTAAAGAACTATTAGTTTGCCAGATGTGCCAAAAGCCATGGAAAAGAATTAAGAGTCGGGGTAGAAAACCTAGATTCTGCGCAAAATGTTTTGCGGAGGCTCTAATGGAAATTGAACAAGAAGTTCTTTCTCAAGAGCCTAAACATAAACAAGATCGAGCTAAGATTACACATTGGGTTTGCCCCGAGTGCAACAAGAGTGTAACTACATATGTTGGAGTCTCTCAGGCCCCTACATGTCAAAATCCATCAGCTCATTCTTCTAAGCCAGTTGAAATGATTCAACATAGACGGGAAAAAGTCCAAGTAGCATAATGAAAACAAAATTAACATATGACGAGTTCGTAGAGCGAGTCGGCAAATACCATGTGGTTATGACCAAGTGGCGATACGGCCAAACTTATTTTAGTGTGTTATCTTCTGTAAAGCCTGCTTTGGCTGAACTTATCCGATCTACTATTTATGATCCTTTTCACAAAGAAGACATTCCAAAAGAAACTGAAAAACTACTTAGGGATAAATGGGATGCTTAGCATAACTGTATTTGGTCCACGCAATAATCCATGCCCATGTCCTTCTCCGGTTCCAATAGATCCACTTTGTGGTGATCGCGGGGTTGAAGATGATGATTAAACATTTAGGAAGTGGCGTTGTTCTTATTGAGGATCTTTTAACACAAGAAGATTTAGAGTCAATAGATTTTGATTTAATTGAGAAATCAATAGAATCTCAGCGATATAAAAACATTGATGGCAAATATATTAGCGAAGGTGGCTATATCATTCCTAAGGAAGATCTTTCGTCCATTGCGCCGATCAGATATATGCAAGGCATTGAAGTTTTTCCATTTCTGGAAACATTAAACAATGCAATGTATCGTGGTGCAATTGAGTACTGCAAATTATTTCCTGTTGCTGCCGAATGCATAACCGATTACACTGGAAGACATTTTATTAAATATCTTTCTGGTGGATTGATGGGAACTCACTCAGATGCATCACTTGGATACAAGTCTGACTCAATAGAACCTAATTCTACAGTAGCTTTAGGAAATACTATTACAGCTTCGATTATTTTAAATGATTCATTTACTGGTGGCGGAATAAGATTCAGTGCTTGGGATTTAGAACTTTATCCTAAGCCAGGTTCTGCTTTATTTTATCCATCTAACTACATTGGAGCACATGAAGTTCTTGAGATTACCTCTGGAACACGTTGGGCTTTTCTAGCATTCTTTTCTCATGGAGATAGAACATATGTTAGTTCTGCTGTAAACAATCACTATCCTGAAAGATATGAATGGACTATGAAGTTTAGAGATTCCATTAGAAATAGTATTGGAACGACTGAACCCAATTTGAATTTATCACAACGAAAAGTTTTGATTAGTGAAGAATCAGCCAAGAAGTAAAGCTCGACTTTGCAATAGGTGCAAAGAAACTTCTATCAATGCTTTTGAAATCAGTGAAGTTCTTTCTGAAAAACTCCCAGAATATCGAGGAAAAGTCCTTTGCCCTGAATGTCGCATGTTGTTATTGACCAGATCTACCCTTTAAAAAGTTTGTACAAAAAAGGGTTAAAGAATTAAATAGAGCCTTAAATTAGATTAACTAAAGATGCTACTTTACCCTCTACCGATTGCCCCTCTTGATGGGCCCGTTGGTAATTCGGAAATACTTCTTCTACCTGAGGATGTAACTGCTCGAGCAGTTCTTTTTGCCGATCCTGCTACAGCTGCTGAAGAAATTCTCCCGCTGCTCATCCTAGGCGCAACTTCTGCAATCTGTCCCATTGCAAAACGTGCATCTGCTGCTTTTCTAGCAAATCCTATACCTTTAGATAGGGATTTTCCGCCCAATACCAATCCACCAATACCAGCACCAATACCCATAGCTGCCTGGCCGTAGTTTCCTTGTTTAGACTGGTAATAGCCATAACCACCACCAACAGCGGCTGCACCTAATCCCATTCCTCCAAGCCCCTTTAGTGGCGTAGCTTTACGGGCATAACTTCTTGCGGATTTTCCAAGCATATTGGTTGTTCTTTGCGCTGCTGCCATATCCAGAACACGTGAAGCTGAACCAAACCCTTTGCCCATTGCAAGGCCTCCACCTATGAGCCCTGCAGCACCAATGCCTGCACTGATTCCAGGGTGAGCACCAAAATCATTAGATTTTTTTGCCCCATACAGACCGGCCTAAACCAATAGCGCCACCGGCTAAAAGGCCTCCACCACGCATGCCTGTAGCCTTTATGGCTGCGCCAATCATACCCATACTAATCTCCAGCTTTTATCTTATATTTGATTATAGTAATGTTTTTTTGAATAGAACCTCAAATTGGACGTATGTGTGGTATACTTTTTCTACGAAGTCAGATGCTCTCCTTGGGTGGGGCGAAAGTCCCACCCATTGAGTTACTATAGAGTCACAATATGAACACTAACCATAACAACAAAAAATATCTCCATGCCGTAAAAACTAGTTATGAGAAAAATAAATTCTTATCAAGAAACTGCATCATGCATGAAAATTAATTCAAATGTTACTGTTCAAGATATATTTAATAATATCCAATATTATATAGATTTGTTTTTAGAACAAGGTATTTTAATATTTAAAGAATTAAATCCTACTCGACAAGAAGAATGGGATTTGATGAAAGTCTTTGGAGATCATATTGGCTGGTTTCCTAATTCTTCAGTTACAGGTGAACCACGCTCCCCATATCTTTCAATAGAAGATGAGGATCACGAAACTACGTTTCGCAGATATGCCGAGCCATTGTCTGATGACGAAATATTTATTGACTGGCATATAGAACATGTTGAAAGAGATAATTATCAAACTGGTGCTCTTTGGCATATGCGAAAATTTGATTGTAGCCCAAATTCTGGTCAAACTGGATTCATCAATATGATTGATTTTTTTGATAAAATACCAGAAGAGTGGCAAAAATTCTTGCAAGTTTGCAAAGTATCCTCGTTAAGCCAGGCTGATGAGCTTGGCGTTATGAGAGAAGTCGAATTTTCTGAATCACTTCGAGAAAGAAGTGTTGTTGTTTCACATTATACAAATCAAAAATTAATATATAGACCAAGTTTATACCCAACAGAAGTATTGAGATCTGTTAATGGACTTACTCCTTCGTCTGAAGAATATTCGTTATTTAAAGAAATTGAAGAGTGGACGATTGACCAAACAATAAACTCTCCCTCTAATCAAACATGGTTTAAGTGGAACGTTGGCGATACTATGATTGTTGATCTGTCTGTTATGGCTCACGCTGTCAAGGGTGGATTTAATTTAGGCGAAAGATATTTTTCCAGAATCTGGGCTCATAGATTTTCTATGGATATGATATAATAACCAAATGAACGCACTTAAGGCAAAAAAGTAATGGCTGATAAATTTGAAATGAGAAAAGCTTTTTTTTCAGCCTTAACTCATCAGATGACTTTTGATGAATGGTTAGCTATTGGGATAGAGCATGACTGGTGCGGCCCTGCTGTTTGCTATACGCATGACGGTTTACCAATGTCTTTAGGCGAAGAGCATCTCATGTTTGAGGATGAAGATCCATGTTTGTACATGGTCAGACTATATGAAGATGAACAACACAAAAATGAAATAGAAGAAAACCATTCACCTTCTGAATGGCGAATATAAATAGTATGGGAATGTTTGACTATGTAGACATTAACTACGATCTACCTATGCCAGAAAATGCGACCGATGAGCATAGGGTTTTTATAGTCAATGCAATAGCCGCTGATAACTTTCAAACTAAAGACTTTGAATGTATGCTAGATGTTTACTATCTTGATAAAGAAGGGTTCTTATATCAGCAGATTAGTGACAAATATGAAGAGTGTTATGTCCACCAACATGTGAGATGTTATACTTATATTAAGATCCCATCTGAGGATGCTAGGTACTGGCTAGAATATGATCTTAAATTTACAGATGGAAAGCTTGAAAAAGCTACTGCTGTTGATTGGAATAAAATGGATGCATTTAAAAAGATAGATTTAGAACTTGAATAGGAATAATAATATGGGATATACAGAGATTTATAAAGAAATTTACGCAGCTTTGCAAAAAGATTCAATACCAACGGAAAATTTAAATGTTTGTGCTCGAAAAATTACAGATGCCATTTGGGATATTAAACTTTCAATTGATTATGGCTCTAAGTTTTCAAATACCCTAGAAGCTGTTAATAGGATTGTCAATGATCGGTTCAAAGCAAGAATTAAAGATAAATCAGTACCTCCAATCTAATTGGTTCATAGACTAGACTTGCGGTTGTAACTTAACAGTAGAGTACATGAGTTTCCGATCCATGGTGTGAGGGTGCAATTCCCTTCAACCGCTCCATTTGGCCAATACCTGGTTACTATTCCGATATAACTCAAATATCGAAGGAGTCACCATGGCCGGCAAGAAACCAGCAAAAGTAAATTCAAGTAACAAGACAGCGCAAGAAACCTTACCTGGTAAGGCTACATATTATATGGCTGCTTTAAAAGGTGTTTTTCATATCTGCCCTAAGTGCTCCAAAAAAACTGGTCGTGGTATAGTATACGAGAATCAAAATGAGCTGTATTGCTCAAGAAGATGCATAACGGCAGCTTAATATTTTAAGTTTTTAAGGACAATAAATGGCTGTAAATAAACCAGTAAATCTTTTAGAGTTAGCTATAGCTCTTGATCCAAGATTTGGTCAAAATATGCCACAAGAAGTGGCTGATGCCTTTGCCAGTGGTGATATTCAAAGATTGATTAGAACATCTAAAAGTATGCCAGGCACAACTCCAGATCTCCGCACACCAGCAGACGGCGGTAGAGCTGCTGACCAATTTGGTGATTATACTGGTTCGATCTATGCTCAACATAAAGATGGAAGAATTGCTAGATTTAAAAATCCGGAAGTTGCAGCACAGGGTGACGATATGCGCCATGCCGGATGGAATGCAAGGACTGCTGGCATAAAAGGTAGATCTGCATTTTTTGATCAAGCGCATGTTATACCTGAAGATTCTTTTGCCCAAGTTGGTTCGCCAGAAAGAATTGCTTTTGATAAAGCAAAAGCATTAAACCCTAAGTTAAGTGGTGAACAAATAGCATTTGCCTTAGCTAGACAAGGGCATTCAATAGCTACACCCACAACAGCTCCAGCTTCAGATATTATGGGTAAGCAAATATTTGAAACCATGAAAGTTGGGTCAACAGATGCGGACCCAGGATCAACTCATAAAGGAGATATGGTTTCAGATATTTTTGAAGCCACTGGTGAAAGACATTTTTTTGCTGGGACTACTTCAGCAGATCAAAAATCCGCAAGAGGTTCCGCACAAGTTGAACCAATAGAATCTTACATGACAAGAAAAGGTGTTACTGCTACCACTGCTGCAGTACCAAAAACGGCAGAGCCCGTAAAACCTATCGAATCAGAAATAGACAATGCTACAAGATTAGCAGAAGAACGAATCCGGATTACTTGATGAAGATAACCCAGATCCAGCTAGAGCTGATTTTGCTAGAAGATGGAATGAAAGAGCTCGAAAAGAAGCGCCGGTAAACAAAGATACAAAAATAAAAGTAGGAAAACCTGTAGAAAAAGCAGAAGAAACCGCTAAAAAAACAACAGTCAAAGCTGGAAAACCAATTGAAAAAGTTGATAAAAAAGCAGAAGAAATTTCAAAAGAAAGAAAAGCTGAAGGTTCATTTGAGGAAGATGATAAGGCCGTAGATAGCGAAGAAGATGGTGGATCAGAAGATGCAGTTACTACTGCCGTCAAAGATATTAAAGATGTTGCTGAATCAGAAGGAACTTTAGAAGAAGCACTAGCTGATAAGGCAAAAGAAAAAGTAAGAGATAAAATTGATCCAGTCAAAAAAATAGAAAAATCTATTGGCAAAAAAGTTGAAGATATTAAGGATGAATTACTTGACACTGTAATGGGTTCCTCTAATGCTGAAAGAGCAAAAAGATTAGCTTCTGCTGACCCAACGCCAGTTACCACAAAAACATCAGGAATGTTAAATAGACTGATTAATGCTTCTGGTAAAGCTCCAGGTTCTGCAGATACGCTCTTGCAAAAAGGTGCTCGTGAAGCTGTTAACGTAATAAGTAAACCAGGTATAACTAGAGAATTATTAGAAAGCGGTGGAGATATTGCAAGGGCTATCGCTGGTGGTACAAAGAATTCTAAGAACCTACGCTTAGCCGGAGCAGCTACATTACTTAGTGCTGCTGGTTATGGAATTGGTAAAGTAAAGAATCGTAAAGCTGATGTAAACAAAGAGCAACTTAAATTTGATCCTGATGAAGAAGCTGCGTTAAGACGAAGTCTTTTAAATGACGGATGATTAAGCTTTTCTGACGACTTTCAACGCCGTAGCTGCAGATTCCAGCATTCTTTCTAGGGTTGTTGCTGTCATAATTGCACTTCTTGGTGCAGCTTCTGTTCCTTTTCCTATCGCCCTTAAAGATTCATTGATAGCGTAGCTTCCTCCGTCCATAGCTGCTTTACCAACTCCTTTTATAGCCTTAATGCTAGAAATGCTTCCTATTGGAGCTTCTGCTCTTTCTGATCTGTTCGCTTGGCCAATTACTCTTTTCATCCAAGTGCCAAATGATTTGGCAACGATTGTTCTATCTGCGCTTTCTGCTGTCAAAATAGTTGCGTTTAAACCTCCAGCATTTTCCGCTTCTTCTCTAAACATTTTTAGGAAATTTATTCCATGCGAATCAAAACTTTTAACATTTGATTGGATTTGCTTAATTAAAGTAACAGCAACACTTTCCTGCATATTTTCTGGGGCAGCCAAATGAGCAAGATAGGCAGCTTGTGTTCTGGCCTCAGCTACTGTAGCTACTCTTGACATAAGCCTGCCTTTTTCTTTATCACTAAGACTATAAAATTGTGGATGTCGTCCCAAAATATTAAGTGCGTCGTCGTGAAAACCTGCAACTGTACCCGTACCACCAGATTTTACTGGAACTGGTAGACCATTTTGCGAATCAATTGAATCGATATATGGAGAAAAGGGTTTTGCATACGTTGAGGTCAAAACTCCTTTCTTGGAGTAACTACTTGGCGGCGCAATGCCTTCACTATACCAAAGTTTTCGCCACATATCTCTGTCCGTTGTTTCCGCAGTGATAGGCCTTAATGTATAGTTTGTATCTCCGCTCATGGCTTTTGATACTAAACTCATAGTATCAGCTCTAGCTTCTTCTATCCCACTTTGTTTTAATCTAGTGGCTAATGTTTCGCCAAGATAATCTGCTACAGTATTTATATTAACCGGTTGGCCAACTGCGAGTGTGCTGTCTGGGACTAATCCACCACTAAAATGATCATATATCAATTGTGTTCTGTGATGCAGTTGATTATTGGTTACTAAAGATCTTCCAGCTTGTTCGCTAACTGCGTGTCCTAATTCGTGGAACACTGTACTCCCCAATGTTGATACAACAGCTTCTGCTGACCTCAAAGGGTGTACGGGTCCAATTGGGTTTATGTGTATAAACCCCTCTTGAAGAACTGAACGTTTATATTGATGATTTAGGGTTGGAATATTTTCAATATCACCTAATTTTTCCATTGCCATTCGCATGTCTGGACCAACATTAAAATGATGACCTCCTCCACCAACTTCTAAATGTTTAGGAAAACCAACTTGCCTTACGCCTTCATTAGCCGCTAAATATATTGGAGTATTTCTTATTACATCTGCGCCAGATACAACATTGGGGTTTAAAAGATTTTCTTGTTGGCTAAATGTAAATTTATATTTACCAAATTCTGCTTTACTTACTAGGCTTTGTAATTGATTAGGCAAATCTTCTAGACCTTGAGCTTTGAGCTGAGGCATAACGCTTCTACCAAAGTTGAGATTAATGTTTGGGATTGAAGGAGGCAATAGGGGATCTACAGCAGTCCCGTTATTAATTCTGAGTCTTGGCCTAGGAGGATCAACTTTAATCGTTGGTCTGCCTCTATCAAAAATGCCCATAAAAATCCTTTTTGCAAAAAGTCTATTATTATAGTACTATTAGATTATCCATAAGGAGATTAAACATGCAAAATTATTGGCTTTCAGATGTAAATTACCAAAAATCATTAGTTAAAAATATCAACGAAGCAAAAAGTGAGCGTATGCCAGGAACGGTTGCTCCAGCTGAGAGAGAATTTGCTGACTCTTTATTGGCAATTGCCAAAAAATATGGAAAGCTCTCAGATAATGACGGCAATGGGATCTGGGTGGGATATGTTCGTAAGTCTGAAAATGATAACTATGAAATTGGAGTACGTTGCGAAAATTGCATTCTTCATGAATCAGCATCGGTTTGTAAAATTGTTAAACAAAAAATTGAATCTGGTGGATATTGCAGATTAGCGGCCATACCAGATGGAGTTGTGGGGTCTTCTAGAGATGAAGAAGATGAAGAAGATGACGAAGATGACGAAGAGGAAGACGGTGAGTAATGAGAGTATGGATTGACCAAGACCTATGTACTGGAGATGGACTATGCGCAGAGATAGCACCAGATGTATTCCACATGATGCCGGATGGTCTTGCGTATGTAAAAGAAGGCGACAAGATTTATGCGGCCGCTGTGGGGAACCCAGAAGGCGCAGATGGTTTAGCATATTTTTCAGACGATAGACTAGGAGACGTAGTTGATGCAGCAGAAGAATGCCCAGGAGAATGTATCTTCATCGAGCAATGAAGAAATGCATTATCTCACCATTGAAGAAAAGCTAAAAGAGCTTTGGGAAAAAGAAAAAAAATTACTAGAATCTCTCGGAGTAGAATCGATTTAATAATGAGCAACACACTTGATTTTTATAAAGAAAACGGTTATATAATCCTAAAGAATGCTATACCAGCAGATCTAATCTCAGCGTACGAGGCTGTTTGGCTTGAGGCTCATTCTAATAATGGAGAAATTACGTCAATAACGGGTTGGGAAAATTCTGATTCATTTCAAGAACATAACGAAATATTAGACATTATGTGTCATGAAAATGTTTATAATTTTTTAAATCTCATAAACGATAAATTAACTTTGCATTTATCTTTTACGACCTGGACATCAACAAGAAAGTCTTGGCATCAAGACTCTGTATCCTCAGACAAAGAAGCTGCCAGTAATTACGTTGGAGTGTGGGTTGCTTTAGATAATATCTCTGTAGATTCTGGGCCATTTCAGTTTGTACCAGGCTCACATAAATGGGATTTGGATTTTGATTACATATATGATCCAGAACATAATGGAAGAGCTTCACAGGCTTTGAATGATAAAATACTAGAAAAAAAATCTTCTGTTTTTGCTTTTACTGCAGAAAAAGGAGATATTTTAATTTGGGATGGTCACTTAGTTCATGGTGCTGGAAGCCCTAAGCCAGATAACTTTTTAAGAAAATCATTGATTGGCCACTACGATATAAGGAATGATTCAAGTGCTGAGTACGGCGCTGGCAGATATTTTAGCGACCCAAATACTGGTAAAAATCTTTTTAATAACTAAAATCTATGATCTCCACTCAAAAAATAGAAGTAATTGGAAACGAAGATTTAAGCTTGACTTTTGCATGGGGTGATGGCGTACGCAGTACCTACCATTACATATGGCTCAGAGACAACTGCCCTTGTTGTAGACACTCTCAAACTAACCATAGGCTTATCGAAACTTCAACGATAGCCCTAGACATAGAACCGCTGGAACTATCTCTTTCTGATAAACAAATTAAAGTGTTTTGGAAAGATGGCCACATTAGTATTTTTTCTTTTGATTGGTTGAAAAAATATGATTATTCTAATGGAAATAAATTTTTAAAAGATCCTATAGTTTTATGGGATAGATCAAACTTTGACAACATCCCAACATTTGACTACTCTTTTTTATTAGAAGATAATTCAAATTCAAAACAAAACTTATCAAAAATAATAGAAGGATTTTATCAGTATGGAATTATTTTTATAAAAAATGTTCCAGTACCCCATGTTGATGTGCTAGATATAGCTGAGTCTTTTGGGTATGTGAGACAAACAAACTGGGGTAAAACTTATAATGTAAAATCCTATGCCGATGCCAATAGCGTGGCTTACACAAGCCATGCCTTATTTGGGCACACGGATGATCCATACAGAGACCCAATAGCCACAGCACAGATTAGCTTGTTTACAAGAAACACTACAGAAGGTGGAGAATCTACCTTATGTGATGGTTTCAAAATTGTAGAAGATATGAGAGTTTTATATCCAGAATATTTTGAACTTCTTGCGAATACTCCAATTCACTTTTATTTAAAAGATAATAATAATATTTTCGAATCTATAAAAACAGTAATAGAATTGGATTCTACTGGGCAAATCAATTGTATAAGATATTCTAACCACTCAAGTCAGCCATTTAATATCGCTCCAGAAAAAATGCACAAGTTCTATGCAGCTTACCAGCAATTTGGAAAAATGCGTGAACATCCAAAATATCAATTAAAAATAAGAATGAATCAAGGTGATCTTTATATGATAGATAACACTAGGATTCTGCATGGTAGATCCGAATATAGCGCAACTGAGGGTGAGAGAAATATACACGGGTGCTTCCTTGAGAAAGACCAAATTCTTAGTAACTGGAAAATAAATCGTTTTAAAACAAACGACTATTGGTCTTACTGGCTCAAGATGTCAAGATACTAAAATGAAACCAATTTACTCTGCTGAAGCAGAAGAATACAGAAAAATAGTTAAAGATTTTTTATCTGATAACCTTCCAAAAAATTGGGTTGGAATGGGAAAATTAAATGAAAAAGAATTTAATGAATTTGTTTTATCTTGGAGAAAAAAACTCTCAACTACAACATTTTTAGCTCCAACTTGGCCCAAAAAATTTGGAGGTGCTGACGCCTCACCAATGGAGCAAGTAGTAATTGCTGAAGAATTCATGAAGGCTGGTGTTCCGATGGGGAGCATTAATGATTCTATGAGCATCAGAATGTTTGGGAACACACTTTTGCTTCTTGGAACTGAGGAGCAAAAAGAATATTACTTACCAAAAATAATATCTGGAGAACATGTTTGGTCCCAAGGTTTTAGCGAACCAAACGCAGGAAGTGATTTAGCTAACATATCTCTATCTGCTAAAAAGGACGGAGATGTTTGGATTTTAAACGGCCAAAAGACATGGACTTCTTCTGCAATGACATCTAACCACATAATGACTTTGGCTAGAACTGATACTACCATGGGTAGACATAAGGGTTTAACGTTTTTTTTAGTCGATATGGATCAACCGGGTCTTGAAGTGAGACCAATAAATATGTTATCTGGCTATAAAGAATTTAATGAAGTGTTTTATAAGGATGTTATTGTAAAAGAAAAAGATATTCTTGGTGAGGTCAATAATGGCTGGTCAGTCGCCATGACTCTCTTGGGCCATGAACGCGGCGGCAATGCGTCAATCCTACCAATCCTTCTAGAAGAAGAAATAGAAAAATTGATTAGACTGGCACAACAAAACAAAACTAATTTAGACCCAATTATAAGGAATCTATTAGCTTCTTGTTATTCTAAAGTCCAGATTCTTAAATGGTCTGGCCTGAGAACATTGTCGAAGTACTTGCGCGGAAGTGAGTTAGGTCCAGAATCTGCTATAGCTAAATTAGCCTGGAGTGAGTACCATCAAGAGGTTTTGGAACTTTCTACCCAGATATTAGGCGCACAAGCATTAGTGCTGGAAGGCAGAAAGCCGTCAAATCTTCTAATAACTGATGATATAGGTTCAGAAAATTCTTCAATGAGCTGGATTATGACCTTTTTAAACGCTAGATCAGAGATAATTTATGCCGGTTCATCTGAGATACAGAGAAATATCATTGCAGAAAAAGTGTTGGGACTGCCTAAATAAGCCTTTACTATATCCCTTATAATATTTTAATTTAAAGGGGATTTTGTGGAACAAATTAAGAATATCATAATGCGTATTGTGGCTACTTTTGCGGCTTCTGGACTTGGTGTGATTGGTGCCGGCACCATTGCTGGTGTTCCTCTTTGGAAGGCTATCTTTATGGCTGGCATAGCTGGTGTAGCAACAGTTGTCGAAGGTTTGTCTAGAGCATTTTTGGATGACGGTAAATTATCTGTAGCTGAGATTAATCAAGTATTTAATGGTGTTGACAAGAGTGTCAAAAAAGCTGCAGATGCAAAATGAAGAAGCTAGCTTTAGTTGCTGGAATATTTCTTTTATCCGCATGTGGCTACGATGGAGAATACAGGTATTCATGTCAAGACCCAGAAAACTGGGAAGCACCAGAATGCATTCCCCCGTTGTGCTTGGTAGATGGAAACTGCACAGAAACTTTACTTGGATTCAATCCAAACGAAACAACAACAACACAGGAGATAGTCGCCCCATGAAAAAACGTTTAACACCAGCAGAACTTGATGCTCGACTTAAGTTTGTGGTTGGTTGCGTTATGGCAACCGTTTTAACCCTTACAACTATTGGAGTTATTTACGCTCTTGTATTTGTTACACAGCCAATTGGTGCTCAAGCAGAAAATGACAAAATGTTTTTTAGTGTTTTGTCCAGCATTGCGACATTTATTACTGGAACACTAGCTGGATTAATGATTTCAACTGGTGGCAATAAAGAAGATAAAAATGGAAATGGAATTCCTGACGACGAAGAGTAATTAATGAATTTATCTCCAGAAATGATTGCATGGAATAACTGCGCCTTGGAAGATCTTTGGATTTTTGATAAATTGATTGTTGCCAAAAAAGCTGGTCACTTATGTGGACCACGTGGAACACCAGTACCAAGTCCCGGAAACTACTTTGTAAGACCAGTAATTAATATTGAGGGCATGGGTGAAAAAGCCCGTGTTGAATATATTGAACAAGATACTCTTCACCTCCACCCGGGTGAATTCTGGTCAGAAATATTTAGTGGAGAACACATAAGTATTGATTATGTTAAGTATGAGCCAATTTTATCAGTGATTGGCACAAAACATAAAACACGTCCATACAGTAGGTTTACTTATTGGGAAAAAACTGACAAAACACACCCGCTGCCACAGTTTATGGGTTTAATCCCACTTAGATACAGTAAGATAAACTGTGAATTTATTGATGGAAATCTTATTGAAATTCATCTTCGTGGAAATTCAGATTTTTCATATGGCAACTCGTCAATGATCCCAGTTTGGAAGGATGAGCATCCAGAAAAATTTGATATCGACTTTCATTACACCCACCTAATTAGAGATGGATACCGCTTTATAAGTGATAATGGCGAAGAATCAGAACGCTTAGGAATTTGGGTTCGTTAAATATTCTTTAATTAAGAATATTGAATGCCATTCCATTTTTCTACTTTCCAAAAAGTGGTAGTAGCATAACGTGTTCCACTAGTTACGTAATTAACTCCATGCTGGTAGTTTGCTCCAGCAGGGAAGTATATCATCATGCCAGCTTTGGGCTTGAAGGTGACATTATACTGAGTAAAGAATAATTCTCCACCCTCAAAGTCCTCATTGTAATAAAATGAAGTGCTAAGATCTCTCCACGACGCGCAAATTTTGTCTGCATGTTCGTGCAAATTGTCGCCAGTTTTGAACTTAGTTAAGCCACTTATTTCGGACAAAGCAACTTTGCAGTCAAAAGTTTCTTCGAGCAATGAGGCCGCCTTGTCTCGATAACCACTCATGATATGTATTAGTTCCTCAAACTGCCCAAAAGCAAATGTCTCATAAGGAAACTCGTGAACTGCATCCGAAATGAATACGCCTGATTGTATATAATTATTTATTTTAGATAGATCTTCTGAAGAAATAAAATTTTCATAAACATATATGTTTTTAACATCTTCTGTTTCTATCATTACATCTTCATGACCATCATACTTGTAGGTGTTTGAAGGATTTTTAATTAAGACCATATTTTATTGTATCACATTTCTTTTTAAAATTCCCTTATAGGGTAAAATTGGAAAAAAATTTCGAGGCCCTTTTCTGTTTTGAGACTTTTTCCCCTGGCCAGAAATTATTTAGCTAAATTATATATGTCAAGTAACATGTCTTCTAATTCTCGATGAGTAAATAATTCCCTATTTTGTTTTGTCATTTCAGCTAGTAAAAATTCCACAGAGGTTTTAATACTAGCCAATTTAACATCTTCTTTATCAAGCAGGAGTCTGCTCATAATTAGTCCTCGTCGTTTTTAAGTAACTGGTGTGCGTAATGTACCACACAGGCAGTTATTGTTGAGGCTAAGGCAATCGTTTGGGTTGTTCCAGAAAGTGTGTAGTAAACAACTACGCTACCTGCAAATGTAAATGCAAGACCAGCAGTTATATCCCACAATTTCTTACCAAAACCTAACCAATTAAATTCTCTCATCTCTATACCCTCCTTGATATAATATTTAAATATACTATTTTTTGTAAAATTACTATCTTCATCATCTCCTGGGCCGGCAATCTCTCCAGCCATTTCTTCTTCTTCATTCTTTTTAGCTACGTTGTTGTTAGTACCGCTAGGACCGTTAGAGTTCCCTCCTCCAGAATTGCCTCCAGAGCCTCCAGGACCGCCTGTAGCAGCCCCAGCTGCTGTTATTGCAGCAACAGCTGTAGTGGCAGCTATAAGTGTTCTACGGGCTCCTACGTCGACCTGGGAACCAACGGCAACATAGTCATCAAAGCCTTCTCCATAGATGTCAACCTCTTCTTCAAGGGCTTCTTTAATATCGTTTGGTGCATTAGTAAGAGCTTCTGCCAATTGGGCTTCTTGCTCTGGAGTCACGTTTGTCACATCTAGAACAGCAAACACTTCTGTAGCTTGATCTGGGGTTATGCTTTCTAGAACCTTAGGACTTGCCGAAAGTTCAGCTGACTGACCTGCTTCGATGCCACCCTCTTGACCTGTGATCAAGTCAACGACTTGTGATACTTGGTCATTTGTAATTGTGTCGGATTCCAACACATCTACGATGACACCAACCGACTCAGCATCTAGTTCGCCATCCAAAACAGCGGTAAAGGTTTCAATCAAAACCTCAGTGCTTACTTCTTCGTCAAACACCGCACCAAGAGCAGCGCCCAGATTCTCTGCGGTTAGACCGTCTTTCAATACATCAACGATGAGGTCAATGGTTTCTGCATCTGAGAGGTCACTGTCAAACACGCTGTCAAAGATTGCTTCTGTTTCTGACGCGCTTAGGTTTGTTTCAAGCAAGTCTCCAAGTACGGTCATAGTGTCCGCAACTGAAATATCTTCGTCAAAAACGGCTGCCATAACTGTGTCTAGGTCGCCAGAACTAAGCGGACCATCAAAGATTGATACCAAAGCAGACACCATGTTCTCAGCAGAAGTGTCTTCCGAAAACGCTGAATCCAAAACTGCCGTCAACTGCTCGCTAGTGATGTCTGCATCCAGCATCGTTGTAAGTGCTTCGGTGAATACATCTGCTGAAACATCTTCGGTGAAGACGGCTTCTAGAACATTGTCAAACTGGGTGTTGGTAAGTTCTGCGCCAAGGAGTGTGTCAAGAACGGCACCAACCTCGTTAGCTTCAATATCAGTAGTGAACGTATTTTCAAGAATATTGTCCAATATGACTGTTGTGATTGGCTCGTTGTCTTCTATGTCTATGAAGGTATAATCATCTGGTGGAATTATTACTACTACCGGATCAGTATCTATGGGCTCTGTGTATACGGGTTCGGTATCTATGGGTTCCGTATAGACTGGTACAGTATCTATTGGTTCGGTATATATGGGGTTAGTATTTATTGGCTCAGTGTATACCGGGTTAGTATCTACTGGGTCAGTGTATACTGGACCTGGAATAGTAGTTGCAGTAGTGGTAGGGTCAAGAACAGTTGCATCAACGGTTACTTCAGGACCATAGGTGCAACTACCAGTTCCAACCCCAGCACACCCAGCCGTCATTGCTTTGATGCCGAAACGAACGGGTCCATATCCAGTCGTGACAGGGTTGCTACCAGAGAACATTTCAGTGCTTAACGAGTAGTTGGTTCCTTGATTAGTCCAAACCCCCCAGCCGCCTGACGTGGCTCCACCAATCACGGTTAGGTCGTAGAAACTAACTGAGTAACCGTAGATAGAAGTATTACTTGCCGCCGATGCATCCCAATCAAGGTCAACACTTCCATCTGAGTTTGCAACAGCAGTCAGGTTTGTGACTGGATTCAGATAAGCCGCAGTGATTGTGTTATTGGACTCCACATATCCAGAGCCCGAGAAATTGTTTGTGTTTTGCGCAGTAGTGCCAAATGTGTTTCCACTGGCTGTGGAGAACGAGTTTGCACTTGCTCCACTTGATGGTAACCCGCCGCTCCAGTTGTTTTGAAACTGAACAGCAGTCGTATTTCCGTTAAACGTATTACCTGAAACCGTTTGATTGCCAGCGCCAACCGTCCACGAATTAGGAATCCCTGACGATAAGTAGACGCCGACACCGTTTGAAGTAAATGTTGAATTTAGAACTTGCTGACGGTTGAGCCCTCCTAGATATGCACCAACCTGTGTGTTGCCTGTGAACTGGCTGTTATTTATTTTGACAAAGCGCTCGGTACGAATCCCATAAGTATTTGATGTGAATGTAGAGCCATTGACATAAATGCGATTTGAGTAATCTGTATCCGTAAGGCTCAGGACTGTAGGTGTGTTGCCGTGGTCAGAGGTAATTGCATAACCATTATTGGTGAATTGGGAATCATTGAATGTGGTAACTCCACCGCCGCCTTGGTAGAAAGCCCAAGATGAATGATTAGAAATCTTTATACGATTGAACGTCATTGTTCCGTTGTTGTTGTAAATCAGCCCACCATTCCATGACACATTTTTACCCTGCTTGAATGTCATGTCTTCAATAACAATTGTTCTTGAGCCACTGTTGTAAATTGCTCGGTACAAATTGTTGCCGTCAATAATCGTCGTAGTCATTCCCGTGCCAGTGATTGTCACCCCAGCCGTAATCGCAGGCAGGTCAGAAGTAAGGGTGATGGTTCCTTCTGTGGTGATGTCAATGGCATCGTAGATACCACCAGCATTTGCGTTGGCTTGGGTGATTGCCCAACGAAGAGTTCCGCTTGACCCATCATCCAAGAGACTTGTAACTTCAAGCGATGTTGCAGCAGGAATAGTAGTAGTCGTAGTACTTGTGGTAGTTGTGCTACTGGTAGTAGTAGTTTGGGCAACAGTAGTTGTAGTTGTAGTTGTAGTTGTAGGGGGAACCGTTGGTGCGGTTTCGCTATTAGAAGCAACTCCACCGAATGTGGTGCAAGTTCCAGAGACGCAACGCTCTGTTGAGCCAGCCTCGCTGTCAATCATCAGCACTGGAGAGAGGGAGGTGTCCCCAAGGTTAAAGACAGCAAAACCAAGTTTGTATGTTCCGGTTATATCGACTTTGTATGTAGATGTTTGCCAACCAGTAGCACCATAGGAATTCGTTGAATAGTCGCCAGTTCCTGGGTTGGTGAATCCAAGGAGGGCATACGACTGTACGTAATTGTTCACTCTTATAACTGGAGTTCCAGTTACAGTTACTGGCACAAGGCCGGTCACAGAACCATCGTTATAAGGAACATAGTCCGTTCCTAGGTAGTTCCAAGACATTGTGTAGGTAGTGCCAGCAGTTAGTTCAACTTCACGAGTAATCCATGCCGCGTTGGTTGGCGTAGGACTCCCAAACCCAGATGCATTTCTATCTGCTGTCAACTGTGCCTGTATTGCTGTTTGCGGAGACCCAGACAATCCGAGCGCAGTCATTGCGTCAGAGAATGTAATTTGTCCCATCGGTTGCAGGGCGACTGCTTTTGCTGCATTGTTTGGCCCAAATGTCCAACTTCCAGCAGATACCGCTGGAGCGTAATATGGGTTCGCTGACCCATCTTGTTTTGTGGGGCTGCCCATTGCTCCATGTTGACTATGGGTAAATGTCCTAGAACCAGTAAATATAGTTACGCCAGTTCCGTTTCCAGTGATTGATGCGCCTAGGGTTCCTGTCTGACTTCCTTTTTCCCAACCCGCAAAGGTTCCGTCCTCAAATCCAGCATCAGGGAAAGAATCAGCCTGAACCGGTGTAGCTACCGGCATAAACATGGCTATCGAAAAAGCTGGAACTAATATCCAAGCCCCTTTACGAAAGCGTATGCGACTACCACGATCATTAATTTTAATTTTTTTCAGCGCATAGCTGAGCTTATCAAATATATTCAACCGACATCCCCTTCAGTTAGATACCCCTAATAGTAACTAAGGGGTAACAAAAAAGATCCCCAACTTAATTAAAAGTCAGGGATCTTTTACGCTATCGAGCGTCGGTTTCCGTAGAACTAATTTATCATACTTTTGTTGCTATGACACCTAGATTTGGAATATCTTTTCCAAAATCTTTTTTAGTTTCTTCAGGCAACATGTCATCATCAATATCGTATTGCCAAAATCCAGCGTCAAAACCTACAACGTTCATACCAAGTGCCTGAAAATCTTTAACTAATTCTTCTTGTGACCACATACTCTGGTGCTGTTGCAAGATATTTGAATCACATCTACTAGCAGGAGTAAATATAGGAGCTCTCATTGCCCTAA
>Ga0209229_10000202_pt1 | contig 23134 bp, 23 predicted proteins | sample SanBayMetagenome_FD_187466 | JGI IMG/M metagenome (GOLD analysis project Ga0209229, IMG submission 187466) | Freshwater and sediment microbial communities from dead zone in Sandusky Bay, Ohio, USA (SPAdes) (version 2) | ecosystem: Environmental > Aquatic > Freshwater > Lentic > Sediment... | reverse complement strand
TCCAGGCGTCAATGATGTAACAAACGCACAAGAAGATGATGCGTTTTTCTTTAGCCATATGGGAGCAACTACTACTAGCCCCAGCAATGATGTATTTTATTGGGATAGAGCGTTTGAACCATTTGCAGGAACTGATTGGGAGTACTACCAGTACCACCAGCATAGTCCTACTTCATACGTAACATATGAGAACGGCCGCCAAACAATAGGTGGTGACGGTTGGATTGATCCTGCTGATAAAGCATATGGTTATATGATTTCTACCAGGGTTAGGGTGTCCAGTGTGGACTATACTAGTGTACTGGCACGTATCCATACACCTAGTATAGGTGGTGCACATAATAGCCACAATGACGTAACCCTACCTACAGTGGCAAATAGGAATTATATGCCAGGTGGAATTCTACGTGGTATAGGTGAAAGGTACCACGCATTTTATATATCAGCAAATGGATCCCAGTGGGATCTATTTACTAGAACCTATACTGATGCGTCTGGAAGTTTTTCTGCCCAGAACACTGTTGGAACTTTTGATTTTGCTGATCCTAGTTTTAATCCAGGCGCCAATCAACAAAGTCAGTACCCTGTTCGCGCTGGATGCGGCACTAGTTACGGTGCTAAAATTTATTTCCCTGTTATAATGAATAACAGTGTTAGTGGTTTTGATCTAGAAATTTGGAGTTTTAATAGTCTTGATTCTATCGCCGGCGGTAGTTTAATAAGGCATGTGCTACTATCTGGTGTCAGCCAACGTCCTGATTGCTACATTGCCCCATATGGTAATGAGAGTATTTACATAATAGCAAGTGACATAACAAATGGCGGCACAAAAGTATGGGAATATGATGGGGCAACATATACAGACCTAGGTGCATTCCTAACTAATAGTTCCAGTGAACCATTGCGTGTACATGGTTTTGAATTTAACACCGAAGATTTTAAATTCTATGTACTATTAAGTGGAACAGCAGCAGGCGGTGGAACATACCTAGGTACAGGATTATATACATTTGAATTAGATAATCCTTTCCTAGGGTATGTCCACCTTGACTATGACTATACAAATAATAGTTTTGTCAAACGTGATCCACTAGAAACTGGATATCTAGCATACGATAATTTACAGGGTACCGTAACAAGGTATAATGCAACAGAACCACAGGCTATTGGTGCTAATACAAATATATTGAAATATAGTTCACCTAGTAACCAATGGTATAACCGTAAGCAGGTTGGCTTTGGCGGCAAAGATTACTACTACCACACAATTACATTGCGTGATGGCCGCCGGTTTGCAGTAGGTCAAGTTGTTGATAATCCAGGGAATAGGGGTGTACCTGGATCAGGTGATTTCCTGGTTAGTATATACTCCCCTGACTTATCCACAAATTATAACTTTGCCGCTGGAACTACAGGTGACGATTACCTAACCGGTGTGTGGCAAAGTCAAAGTAGTACTAAAGTTTGGATGACTGGCTACTGTAAGGGCGCAGTAGTTCCATATGGTGATATATGGGTACACGGTTGGTGTAGGAATCTAAGTGACGGTGGTAATGCTATGGAATACACTGATATTGCCATTGACAGCCAGGGTAATGTTTACTGTGTAGGATCACATGTTGCTGGTTGGCTAGTAGTAACAAAGTATGATAAAAATTATGTGATCCAGTGGCAAAAACGTATAGGTGATGATACTAGTTTTAGCGATATAGGCACAGGTATTACAATTGATAGCAGTGGCAACATATATATTACAGGTAGTACTGAAGAAGCAGGGGGTGGACTAACTGATGCCCTATTAATAAAATTAAACCCAAGCGGTGCCATACAGTGGGCTAGGACATATGGAAATGCTGGCTCAAATTCAGCAAGTTCTATATGCAAAGTAACCAAAAGCACAACTGATTACCTAGTATTGTCTATTATTACAGGCACTAGTACTATATTTTTAGTCACTGACACGGCTGGAAATATAGTAGAGCAAAATTTAGTTACTGGATTAGTGGTTAACAGGGTAAGACCAAATCAATCCACCCCAACTGGCGGAAGATTCCTATTTGCGGGGTCAGATGGCTCCACTGCAGGCAGATTTGGAATGTGTGAGGTCACCAGTTCCACCGGTAGAATGGTACAATGGGTGCAGTCAATAACTGGATTAGATCCTATACTAGCGTATGATATAGGAAATACTGATGCCGCCACCGGTGGATTAGGCGCAGGTTATGCCGTTTGTGGTAGTGATGGTACACATGGGTTTGTTAGTAAAGTACTAGTTGACGAAGTTGCTGGCGTTTACACTGTGTCTAGTGCCTGGCAGAAAAATTTGGCAGATAGTATACTAAGGGCAATGCATGTAAGCCCATATACTGATACTACAAGGTATATCTATGCTGTAGGAACTACTGATAATTCAGGCGTTGCGCCGATGGGCATGTACGAAGGCTTAATGACCAGGTGGAATTGTTCAACTGGTGCTTTAGAACACCAGAATGTATTTGGCCACGACATGGATGAGCAGTGGGTTGCAGTTATTCCTGATTTTACTGGGCGTAATATAATAGCAGCAGGCTGGAGCGAAAGCCACAGTGATAGTAGGGATGCTATATTTTTTAGGTACGATAAACATGGATTTGGTACAGGTGTTTATAACCTAACGGAAACAGGCACATCCCCGTATTTTTATAATATATGTGCACTACCAGTAACTACAAATACTAGTACAATAGGGGCACTAGTTGCACCAACAAATACTAACCCACTGTATGCCGCAGCCACCTATACACCATATATTGAACCTGGTGATTACCTGGCCCGGGATTTTGATGGAGCATTTGGTCCAGAAGGTGCATTTACACTGATAATTGCCTACCTTGACCTGGAACTGCTGCAAACCTGGTTAAACGGCCCCACATATAGGGAAGCAGTAATGCGTGGTGACCAATTAATATATTTTGATGATGTTAGTGTACTTGGTGGTTTCTACCAGGTTGCCACAGTTGGTGACGGTACTGCTGACGACGGTAGTATTTTTGGTTATGACGTAATAGAACATTCCAACGGTAAAATATATGCCACTGGCAGTACTTCAGGTAACGTTGCAAAAACTAATATTGGTGCAACAGGAACCTATGATTATATATTAGCCGAATTGGATCCTGTAACTGGCGATATGGAATTTTACCAGAACGGCACGGATAAGGACGAAGAAACATATGCCTTGACTGAATTAAGTGATGGTAGAGTTGCATATGTTGGTAGAACTACTGGTAATTTAGGTAGCCCTAATGAAGGTGGATATGATATATTCTTGGGTATTTTTGATCCTACCACTGGATTAAGTGACTACTATAGTATTGGCAGTGGACTAGATGATGCTGCATTAAATGTGCATGACCTTAATACTGGTAGTAATGAACTTGCGATTGTATACTTTAGTTATGGTACTCTAACAGGTGCTGTAAATTCAGGTAGCCAGGATATAGGTGTAGTTAAATTCAATTACTCCACCGATACATGGGGTACAGCATGGCAAACTGGCTCTACTACTAGTGAAATCTACCTTCAACAGGGTAAACCAAGTGCCCTGATTAGTAACAATCGCATAGCAATTACTACTAGTTCTGTTGGTGTATTTGCTGATGATGCAGTTACATATGGATACCTTGATGTTTGCGTAGCAATTTTAGATTTTGATACTGGTATCTGGATCAAAAATCAGGTAGGAACTACCGCCAATGAAGTTGCTAGTAGCCTTAGTGCATTTGGTGATACCCTGTTGATTAGTGGAAATCAGGGTGGATCATTTACAGATGACATTGATGCCATATTTGTTGAGTACGATGCACTTGAGGGTTTCGTTGGTATTAATAGCAGTATTTAAAATGGTCAGGGTAAATTACTGCAACTAATTTACGAAAAATTCCATGATAAATTATTAACGATATATAGTATCGTAGGCAATTTTTTTGCTTAATTTTAACTAAAAAGGAAGAACTATGTTTAAGAAAACACTTTTGGCTCTAAGTTTAGCCGGAGCAACCGCCGCAGCAAGTGCTGCAAACTTTGTACAAGTTGACTTTGACCGTGTTAAAGACGACGCAAACGGAGTTGTAAGCCATGCCCAGTATGTACGTGCTGGTGTTGATGCTATGGGTCTAAATCTAGGACTACAAGTCCGTACAGCCGCATTTAGTGGTGGTGGTATGGTTAATAGCATGGAAGGTACTGCTGGAAAGCAGTTTGGACGTTTTAACGTTTTCGGTGGTCTAGGCCATGATAATGGTTTCAATGGTGGCCGTAGTTTCCAGTATGGCTTAGTTGGTGCTAGCACTGGCATGCCACTAGGTCCAGTTTATGGATTCGCAGGTGTAAAGACCCGCCTAAATTGGGAAGCCGCCAATCCTAACCAAACCGTTGCTTTTGCAGGCGTAAGCCGTAACCTAACTAAGGCTGTATCAGCACACGCTGGTTGGAGCAAGAGTTGGGGAGACATTAAGGAAACTGCCTGGGGCGCAGGCCTCCGCGTAGGTTTCTAATATCTAAAACCCAAAAATAACCCGCTTAGGCGGGTTTTATTTTGTCCAAATAATTTGATATTTTGCCTAACATAATGTATAAATAATGGTATATAAAATGCCATTCGGGTTTTATATGTAAACATTCTTGCTTAACATGAGGAGAAAAATATGAGCAGAGTTATAGGTATTGATTTAGGGACCACAAATTCCTGCGTAGCAATCGTAGATGGTGGTACCACAAAAGTAATTGAAAATAGTGAAGGTGCCCGCACAACACCTAGTGTAGTAGCATATACAGATAGCGAAGTTCTAGTGGGTGCAAGTGCAAAACGCCAAGCAATCACAAATCCAAAAAACACACTGTACGCCGTAAAACGTCTAATTGGACGTAAATGGAATGAAAGTGCAGTACAGAAAGACATTAGCCTAGTACCATACAAGATCACAGAGGCCACAAACGGTGACGCTTGGGTACATGCCGCTGGAAAAGACCTAGCACCACCACAGGTTAGTGCAGAGGTCCTCCGTAAAATGAAAAAAACAGCAGAAGATTATCTAGGAGCAGAGGTAACAAAAGCCGTTATTACTGTTCCTGCATACTTCAACGATAGTCAGCGTCAAGCAACTAAGGACGCTGGTAAAATTGCTGGTCTTGAAGTACTACGCATCATCAATGAACCAACAGCAGCAGCACTTGCCTACGGCGTAGATAAGGCAGATGAAGGCGACCGTAAGGTAGCAGTGTTTGACCTTGGTGGCGGAACATTTGATATTTCCATTATTGAAATTGCCAATGTTGACGGCGACAAACAAATTGAAGTACTATCAACAAACGGCGATACATTCCTAGGTGGTGAAGACTTTGATAACCGCATTATGGATTACCTGGTTGATGAATTCCGTAAGGAACAAGGTGTTGATCTTAAGAAGGATATGCTGGCACTACAACGCCTAAAAGAGGCAGCAGAAAAGGCCAAAATTGAATTAAGTTCAAGTACCGGAACTGACATTAATCTGCCCTACATTACCGCAGATGCCACTGGCCCAAAACATCTATCAGTTAAGTTGACCAGAGCCAAGTTGGAATCACTAGTTGATGATCTAATCCAGCGCACCGTTGGACCATGCCGTACGGCAATTAAGGATGCAGGTGTTAACGTTGGTGATATTAGTGAAGTAATCCTAGTTGGTGGCATGACCCGTATGCCTAAGGTGCAAGAAGTGGTTGCTGAATTATTTGGCAAAGCACCACGTAAGGATGTAAATCCAGACGAAGCGGTCGCAGCGGGTGCGGCAATACAGGGTGCAGTACTAGCAGGTGACCGTAGTGATGTATTGTTACTTGATGTTACACCCCTAAGTCTAGGCATTGAAACTATGGGCGGTGTATTTACTAAGTTAATTGGTAAGAATACTACCATTCCAACAAAACATAGCCAGGTATTCAGTACCGCTGAGGATAATCAACCAGCAGTTACCATTAAGGTAGCACAAGGTGAACGTGAGTTATTTACCTACAATAAATTGCTAGGTGAATTCAACTTGGAAGGCATTCCACCAGCCCGTCGTGGCACACCACAAATTGAAGTAACCCTTGATATTGATGCAAACGGTATTATGCACGTATCTGCCAAGGACAATGGTACCGGTAAAGAAAACCGTATTACTATTAAATCCAATAGTGGTTTGACTGAAGACGAGATTAATCGTATGGTTAAAGATGCCGAACTAAATGCTGAGGCAGATAAGATCCAGAAGGAATTAATTGAAGCCCGTAATGGCGCTGATTCGGCAGTACATAGTGTGCAGACTGATCTAAAAGAAGCAGAATCTACCCTTACAGAGGATGCCAAAAATGCAGTTACAGCCGCGATTAAGGCAGTAGAGGAAGCAGTTACCGGCAGTGATGTTGAGGCTATTCGTAAGGCAGTAGGTGATCTTTATACTGCTGCTGGCCCAATTTTTGCAGCCAAGCAGGCAAAGCAGGCAGAAGACGCACCTAAGACTGATGAAGGTGTAGTTGATGTTGAGGCTAAAGAAGCCGTGTAATAAAAACCCGCTCCGGCGGGTTTTTTCTTAAATACATCCATGACTAAAGAACAAAAACGTATAGCGGTAATTGGTGCTGGTGTAGCAGGAATTACAGCAGCATATTATCTAGCCAAGGCAGGCCATGATGTCGCAGTCTATGACCGTGAACGTTATCCTGGTATGCGGTGTAGTTATGCTAATGGAGGACAAATTAGTGTAAGTAATAGCGAAACTTGGCATTCCTGGAGTAACGTCTATAAAGGCATCAAATGGATGTTTAAAAACGATGCACCACTACTAATACGTCCAGGCCTTGATCCTGATCGTTGGCTGTGGCTGTTACGGTTTCTAAAAAATACGTGGAGTGGTGCCAGAGTAGAAAACACTAAAAGGCTAATAGAGTTAGGATTAGAATCAAGGTTGCTATATGAACAAATCGCGGCTGATGAGGGCATAGATTTCCTACATACCAAAGCAGGTATACTCCACATATACAAGGATCCAATCTATTTTAGGGCTGCCAAGGATGTTCAGCGGCTTTACGAAGATGCTGGTTGTGAATGGAAGATACTTACCAGTAGTCAGGTGCTGGGTTTAGAGCCTTCTCTATATAATTGCCGTGGGATCATAGGAGGTGTATGGACAGCAGATGATTGGACAGGTGATATCCACCAATTTTGTACAGCCTTAGCAGACGTATTAAGAAATAAATATAGGGTTTCCTTTTACTATGGCACTGGTGTGGATAGTGGTAGATTAGATGATTTAATCCACCTTAATGATGCTGTAGTTATTGCAGCAGGAGCAGAGGCAGTAGAATTGGCCAATGATCTACGTGATCCTTGTACAATTTATCCAATTAAGGGGTACAGCATCACGGTGACACCACCTAATGGATCACCCGTTCCACCACAAGTAAGTATATTAGATGATAGTACTAAGATAGTATGTACAAACTTAGGCGGCAAATTACGTATAGCAGGTACCGCTGAGTTGTGTGGTTATAATTATGATGTGCGTTATGACCGTATAAAGCCCCTACTGGATTGGATGGAAGATAATCTACCACAGATACCAGCAGATAACTATAGTCAATGGGCATGTCTACGTCCAATGACTGCTGATATGCTGCCAATGGTTGGACGTAGTTCTAAATCTGGTGTTTGGTACCATGCAGGCCATGGTCACTTAGGTTGGACAACTGCACCTGCCACTGCGGTTAGGCTAGCAGAGGAAATCACAGGTGTTGCAAAATAGCCTAGCATGGTCAGACAGGCGCAACGCATTACTTGAAGGTGTACGTTCTGTGCCCTATAGTCCGGAACTGCATTCCTTACTTAAAAACATTGATGGTATGGTGGCCGAACTTAGCCGTCTTGAAGTGGATGCCAGGCGTACCAAAAAGATGACCTATGTAGAATCCAAACTTGTGGAGATTAATGGCGCAATACAAACACTAGAACAGTGGACTATTATGGGCGTATTTCTAAAGTAATTTGACAAAAAAGACGGATCCATATAAACTGGCGCTTTTGGAGGTTATATGCCTAGTGTTTGGCTCATTTCGGATACCCATTTTGGGCACGAAAAAACTTGTACGGTCTTCAAGCGTGAAGATGGTAGCCCACTGCGCCCGTTCTCCTCGGCAGAGGAAATGGATGAATACATGGTGGCTGCCTGGAACGAAAGGGTTCGGCCCGGTGACAAAGTATACCACCTGGGTGATGTGGTAATCAGCCGTAAGCACCTTAATACACTGGGTAGACTTAACGGTGATAAAGTTCTGATCCGTGGTAACCATGATATTTTTAAACTTGGGGACTATACCGAGTACTTCAGGGATATACGTGGCTACCATGTAATGAACGGGCTTATACTCAGCCATATTCCAGTGCATTGTGATAGTCTTGGGCGATTTGGAACCAACATCCACGGGCACCTGCATGCCAACCGTGTTATGAAACCACGTGGGGTGGCTGCCCGATCTGGAGAAATCCTGTATAGTACTGAAATTGATCCGCGTTACCACTGTGTATGTGTGGAGCATACCGACTTTGCACCAGTGCTGTTTGAGAATGTTCTCAAGAGGATTACGGCAGAGGGTGGCACTGTAGGATTTAAATCTACAGGCGCCACCGCAATGTAATTTGACAAAAAACGCGGTAGCGGCTATACTAGCCACAAGTTACGGAGTTTTATATGCGTAAGTTAGCCACAATTCGTAAGATTGACCAGATTAAGCCTATCCCCGGCGCGGATGCTATTGAGTGTGCCGTGGTCGGTGGATGGACTGTAGTGGTCAAAAAGTCGGAATTCCAGGCCGGTCAAATGGCGGTATACCTGGAAATTGATAGTTGGGTTCCTACCGAACTGGCACCATTTCTTAGCAAGGGTAGCGAACCCCGCGAGTTCAATGGTGTCAAGGGTGAACGCCTGCGTACCGCCAAGTTGCGGGGTCAGGTATCACAGGGTTTGCTAATTCCAATTAGTGCTGTATATGGAAAAATTGAACCGATTGACATCCAAGAAGGACGCGACATTGGTGACCTGCTGGGTATTCAAAAGTGGGAAGCGCCAGTACCCGCTCAATTGGCTGGTCAGGTACGTGGTACATTCCCTAGTTTTATCTCTAAAACCGACCAGGAACGTATCCAGAATCTTACTGGTGAACTAGCGGTATGGAGTGCCAACAAAGCGTTTACTTGGGAAATTACGGAAAAGTTGGACGGTAGTTCAATGACTGTATACGTTAATGGTGGCGATGAGGGCGTTTGCAGCCGTAATCTAAACCTTAAGCAGGACGAAACCAATAGTTTTTGGCGGGTTGCTACAGGTGGTGGTTTGATCCAAAAGATCAGGAGTACCGGCCGTAACCTAGCCCTGCAAGGTGAATTGATTGGCGAAGGTATCCAAGGTAACCCCTACGGTATCCGTGGTCAAGAGTTCCACCTGTTTGACATTTACGATATTGACAGGAGTGATTACTTATCACCCGCCGAACGCCGTAGCGTGGCTGAGTCCTTAGGCATCAAGCATGTTCCGCTAATCGCGGTGGAACACGTAATTGATGGTGTTGGGCATCTAGCCAGTATTCTTGGTACCGGTGTTGAGGGTTTGTTGAAGATGGCAGAAGGAAAGAGTTTCCTAAATGGCAAGACCGAACGTGAAGGTTTGGTTTTCAAGTGCAATACTTTTGGTGGCCCTACCTTCAAGGCAATTTCCAATAAATTCCTGCTGGGCCAGGGCTAAGGCTGGATTTGACAATAAATGGATGGAGTGATATACTCTATCCATACCCTAGAAATGGAGCAAAACACTATGTCTACCAACGCATTCCATACCAGCCTTGACGCCTACCTTGAGCATATCCGCCAGGATTACTCCTCGTGGGGTAATAGGAACACTGACATGTCCGACCCCATTAAGGCCCAAGTCCGTGCCGACATGATTGCCAACTTCAATAGCAAGTTGACCACTGTGCGCGGTTCCAAGTACATCAAGGTTGTTAGCGATACTGGCGTCCACACCTTTATCGTGGTCAAGCCTGATGCCAGGTTCCAGATTGGTGACATCCTCAAGGCTGCGTCCTGGGCTGCACCTGCCCGCAACTTCGCCCGTGGCAACATCTTCAACCCTACGCACCCCGGTGTTACCTGGACCGGTGCGGCTTGACAATAAATACCGTCCGTAATATACTACATACAACCTAAACAAGGAGTCCTAACATGGTTGCACAAGTTTCTGACAATTTTACCGTTACGTCTACCCTAACCACCAAAGCCCTGCGTATGGCTTTCAAGGCCAAGCGACCCGTATTCATCTGGGGTCCTCCTGGCATCGGCAAGTCCGAGGTGGTTGCTGGTGTTGCCGCCGAACTTGGTGGTCTTATGATTGACCTGCGGATGGCCCAGATGGAACCCACCGATATCCGCGGTATCCCCTTCTTCAACAAGGAACTAGGCAAGATGGACTGGGCACCCCCGGTTGATCTGCCCGACGAAGAAACTGCGTCCAAGTACCCTATTGTGGTGCTGTTCCTTGATGAAATGAATTCCGCCGCACCTGCTGTCCAGGCTGCTGGCTATCAACTGGTGCTCAACCGCCGTGTTGGCAAGTATGTACTGCCCGACAATGTGGTAATCGTTGCTGCTGGTAACCGTGAGTCCGACAAGGGTGTTACCTACCGTATGCCTATGCCCCTGGCTAACCGCTTCATCCACCTGGAAATGCGGGTTGACTTTGACTCCTACCAAACTTGGGCAGTTACCAACGGCATCCACGAAGAGGTGGTCGGTTACCTAATGCGTAACAAGCAGGACCTCTACGATTTTGATTCCAAGTCCTCCAGCCGTGCATTCGCTACACCGCGTTCCTGGACCTTCGTTAGTGACCTTCTGAACATGGAAGACGGCGAAGATTCCGAAACTGTATACGCCATGATTGCCGGTGCTATCGGTGAAGGTCTTGCATCCAAGTTTGGTAGCCACCGTAAGTTTGTTGCCCAGTTGCCTGAGCCTGGTGATGTACTTAGTGGTAAGGTCAAGGACCTTAACGTCAAGGAGGTGTCAGCCATGTACAGCCTGACCATCTCCATGTGCTACGAACTTAAGGACTGCCTGGACAACAAGAAGGTTGACCGCAAGAAGTTGAACACCATGATGGATAACTTCCTGTCTTACATGATGCGGAACTTTGAAACCGAGTTGGTTATCATGGGTGCCAAGACAGCAATCAAGACCTACGGTCTGCCCCTAGAGCCTAACCAACTTGCCTGCTTTGATGAGTTCCACAAGAAGTTTGGCAAGTACATTCTAGAGGCTGTTAAGTAATACAGTGCCCGATCAACGATATCGGGCGGACTCCAAGCCACTACGGTGGCTTTTGTGGGTGGCAACTAACAATTGCCACCCCTTTTTTTGACAATAAATACGCCCTGTGCTATACTTAGTACTAGTCAGTAAGGAGATACTATGAGTGATGTAATTGCCCCGACCAAGAAGCGTAAGCGTGATCCTAAGTTGGAAAAACTTATTGGTCCCACTGTTGCAACCCAAGATGCACAAGCCCGTGACAAGTTGATTGGTGCCCGAGTGGCCCTCCTGCTCAAGCATGGTTTCTTCGGCAATCTAGCCACCAATCTTAAGTTGGTTAACGCCGATGAATGGTGTGCCACCGCTGCAACCGACGGCCGCCACTTCTATTACAATGCCCGATTTATCAATATGCTGCCCCGCGGCGAAATTGAATTCCTGTTTGGTCATGAAGTACTCCACGTGGTGTATGACCATATGGGTCGCCGTGGTGAGCGTGATCCGCAAATTTGGAACATTGCCGATGACTACGCGGTTAATGCTGACCTAAAGCGCCACAAGGTTGGTGATTTTATCACTACCGTGCCTTGTCTGTACGAATACAAGTATGATGGCAAGCCTGCCGAGGAAATCTACGATGACCTTATGAAGAATGCCCAGAAGATCAATATTGATGATCTCCTGGACCAGATGATTGATGACCACCTTGACGGCGATGGTGAGGGTGAAGAAGGTGAAGGTAACGGTAAGCGTCCTAAGCCCCTGACCCCAGAAGAGCGGGATCAACTCCGTCAGGAAATCAAGGCTAAGGTTATTGCTGCTGCAAAGTCTGCCGATGCTGGTAGTATTCCTGCAGGTGTCCAGCGCCTTATCAAGGACATGACTGAACCCCAGATGAACTGGAAGGAATTGATCCAGACTAACCTGACCAGTGCGGTACGTACCGACTACAGTTTTATGCGGCCGAACCGCCGTGGCTGGCACATTGATGCCATTCTGCCCGGTATGATTCCTGGCGAAGAAATTGACATTTCGGTGGCAATTGATATGAGCGGCAGTATTGGTAACGAACAGGCCGCCGTGTTCCTGGCTGAAATTCGTGGTATCATGGAAGCATTTACGGGCTACAAGATCCATGTGTTCTGCTTTGATACTTCAATCTACAATCCCCAAGATTTTACTAGCGAAAATCTAGACACTATCGAAGACTATGAGCCACAGGGTGGTGGTGGTACCGATTTTGAATGTGTGTTTAACTATCTTAAGGACCGCGGCGGCGATACCAAGCGCCTAGTATTTTTTACTGACGGTTATCCTTGTGGCAGTTGGGGTGACCCTGATTACACCGATGTGACCTGGATCATCCATGGACACCCAGATCCCAAGCCGCCGTTCGGCACTTGGGCAAAGTACGAAGAACACAAGAAGCGTTAAAATGCGTATGGATCGACTACGTAAGTACCTTGTAATGTGGTGCAATGAGGGCCTTGAAACCCTCATTGATCTGGATGAAGGTGAGCAGGAAAATATACTTGCGGTATTGCGCGGTGATAAACCCACCTGGCGTAATCCAATACAACATATGATATTACGTGCCAAGTTTAACCAACAGAGGCATTATGAAATTTATGTATTTGAGTCTACTATTCCCGAAGTGTCAATCCGCCAGTTTTTTAGAGATAATCCGCAAGTTATAGTGGATGCTATCCGTAATGTTGGTAATGAATTATATAGTGATCGTAAAACTAGCAAGGATCTAATTACATAAATTTTTTTGCCCCAGTTTGCTCCTCTAAATATTACTAGCCTAAGAGGAGCAAACATATGGCAAGGTTTATTAAACACGTTGGTAAGCACGGTGATCGTAAGGTAGCCGTTATCTTCCGTCAGATTCCAGGTGATGAACACCTATGTTTAGTGGTTTATACCGAAACCCTAAACCAAAATATTCATGATCCACTAATCGCATGTATTGAGAGTGCGCCTGGTCAGGCAACTGAAAATCTTGCTGATGCCCTTAATCGTGCGTATACTAAGGATGGTCAAGTAATACTACAGATGTTACACAGGGAAGGCATGCTTAAGCGTGTACAAACCGAGCAGATTATGATGACTCCTGCACCTAACCAAAAAATTAAGTTAAGTGAGTTAAACACTATTCTTAATGAAATGGCTAAGGGTGAAGAGGCTGTACGTAAGTTGGCTGAAATTGATGCTAGTCGCGGCCTACAGGACCCCAAGGATGTTGCTAAACGTATGCGCGGTGAATCAACAGTGGATGTACCGGCACAAAAGAAAGCAGCAGGAAACGAATTGTTAGGCAATGGTGATCTAGCAAGCAACTTACGTGCCCAGGCTATCCGTATGAGTAACGAGGCAAAGGGTTTGATGGCCGAGGCAGAACGTCTACTAAAAGAAGCGGCACAAATGGATCCAGTTGCTGTTGAAAAGCCAAAAAAGATGGCTGCAAAGAAAGCGACCACAGTACCAGTTGAGGCACCAGTGCCAGCCAAAAAGCCAGCACGTGTAAAGAAGGCAGCAGTAGCAGGCTAATAAATGTCACCAGACGTTTTTGAGAAATGGGAACATATTGTTAATGATGTTGAAAAGACAAAAATTCCTGTAGAATTTATAAAAAAATTAGTCCTTAAACTTGGTGGTAGGAGACAACGTACTATTAATATCGCTAGCCTTATCCGTCAAGGTTTTGATAATGAAGAAATCGAGGAAGCAGTTACACGTAAATTACAAGAATATGATGATGAAATGATTGGCATTGAATTTATTCTGGACATTGAAGGTATTGCACAAACAGTACAACCAGAAACTGATAAAATGTTGAAAAATCTATGAAGGCTGTTTTTGGTGTAAACAAGGTTGGTGGATTCGGTACAGGTTCAGGCATGCCTTGGCCGCATAGCCCTAAGGATCTTGCAAGATTTAAAACTATCACCTTAGGCGGAACTGTAGTTATGGGTAAGGGCACTTGGTTAAGCAATATGCCTACGCCATTGCCTGGTCGTCGTAACATCGTTTTAAGTAAGGAACTGGTGGATAGCAGGTGCGAAGTATACAATAGTGTCAATAGCCTACTACTTAATACCGAAATAAGTGAAGAGGTATTTGTTATAGGCGGTGCAAAAGTACTATGGACACTAAGACCTTATATTAATCGGATTTACTTAAGTGTGTTTAATTCGGTAGAACCAGCAGAAGTAACACTTGATACAACTAAGTATCTAAATGGCTTTGTTAAGAGTCACGAAGAAATTTTGGATGATCACAAGTTTGAAATCTGGAATTTAGTATTGTAAAATATAGTAATGAAAATTTATCATGATTTATTGCAGGACATCCTTGACAATGGAGTCCAGCGTGGTAACCGTACTGGAATAGGTACACTTTCCGTTTTTGGACGACAATTACGGTTCAACCTAGAGGAAGGTTTTCCTGCAATCACAACTAAAAAGTTGGCTTGGCGGGCAGTGGTAGGTGAATTGTTGTGGTTCTTGGAAGGCAGTGGTGATGAACGCCGTCTAGCAGAAATTACACATGGCACCAGGGATGGTGTAGTTACTATATGGAGTCCTAATGCTATGGCGCCATATTGGACTAAGAAGGCAAAGTACCAGGGTGATCTTGGACGTATATATGGTGTACAGTGGCGCCACTGGCGTAAGTTAATCCAGCGTGGCGAAGGGTCATACAGTGATGACTTTGGTAATAGTTATGTGCGTACAAGCCAAGTACAGGTTGGGGAAGTAGACCAGATTGCTGCCTTAGTTAAGGGTCTTAAGCAGGATCCACTAAGCCGCCGCCACATGCTTACTGCATGGAATCCAGGTGAGTTGGATGGAATGGCTCTACCACCATGCCACGTGTTGAGCCAATTCTGGGTCAGTAATGACGGTAAACTTAGTTGTAGTATGTACCAACGCTCGGTGGACACCTTCTTGGGCCTACCATTCAACATAGCAAGTTATGCTCTATTGACACATTTATTGGCGCAAGTGTGTGGTTTAGGTGTTGGAGAACTAGTAATTAGTACTGGTGACACCCACATTTACTTTGACCACCTGGATCAAGTTAAGGAACAATTAAAACGGGAACCTTACCCACTACCTAAGTTATGGCTAAATCCGGATGTTAGGGAATTAGATAAGTTCATACTAGATGATTGTAAGTTGGTAGATTATGTATGTCATGGACCACTTAGTGCTAAGATGGCTGTATGAAGGTACTAAAAACTTGGGTTAAAGAGGTAGATGGTAAACCCGTAAAGTGGGTCAAGGCGGTTGTACATTCATTTACCTTAGGTGATGTGGAAGATCCAGACATTTATGCAGCACAACCCCTACACAACTGGCTGGAATCTGGTGCTGGTAAATGGATTATAGAGAATGCAGGTGACACACCGGTCTGGCATAAGACCGCAGATCCTGAACGGTTGTGTTACAAGGTTGTGGTGGTTGCAGAGTTGAAGGAAAGCGATGCAGCCCTATATGTTTTAAAGTGGTGTTAATATGAATATACTAGTAACTGGTGGTTGTGGTCTAATTGGACATAATGTAGTAGGCAAGTTGGAGGCATTAGGCCACCGAGTGGAGGTTGTTGATACAATGACCGACTATGGCATTATACCCGCTGATGAGTTAAAGTACTTGTTAGCCGAACGCCGTAAGAAGTTTAGTGCCTATGTTCACCCAATCTGTATTAGCAGCCCGCTAATTAGGGGTATAGTTACCAACTTCAAACCAGAGATAGTTATACATCTGGCAAGTTTTCCTAGGCAGAAGGTTGTAAATGTTAATCCACAGGCTGGTGCCAAGGTTATGATAGAAGGCTTGTTAAATCTGCTAGAGGCATCTACCGCTGCTGGTGTGCGTAAATTTGTCTATACCAGTAGTAGTATGGTGTATGGTGATTTCCAGGATGATGTAGTTGAAGACTGGCCCTGTAAACCACAAGGTCAGTATGGTATTATGAAGTGGATGGGTGAAAAGTTAATTGCTGATTACCGTCGTAAGGGTAATCTAGCATATACTGTATTGCGTCCAAGTGCAGTTTATGGTGAGTTGGATGTTGAGGACCGGGTAGTTAGCCGATTTATCTTAGGTGCTATGCGTGGTGCAACAATCAATGTTAATGGTGCCAGTGAAACCCTAGATTTTACCTATGTAGATGATGCGGCTGATGGTATTGTCGCGGCGGCATTAACGGGTGCTACAGATAATAAGACCTATAACATTACTAAGAGCCATAGTACTACCCTATTGGCTGCTGCCCAGTTAGCAGTTGATATTGCTGGTTCTGGATCAATTGCGGTTCGTGGTAAGGATGCTGATTACCCTAGCCGTGGTGCCCTGAACATTAGTGCGGCCCGCAGAGATTTTGGTTTCAATCCCAGGGTTGATGTTGAGGAAGGTTTCCGCCGTTACCACAGGTGGTTTAGTACTTCTCCGTTCTGGCAGGCCAAGTTGGCTAAATAACCCTATGTTTGGTGGTCTATATGCACTATTTGTTACAGCCCTATTGTTGGGTGGTGCTGGTGGACTTGTAGTAGGATTATTTTTAGGTTTTATACCGGTGGTAGGTAGATACAAGTTACCTATACAGGTTGTTAGTATGGTGTTGTTTTCTGCTGGTTTATGGTTAGGTGGCAGGCTTGCTAAAGACCGGGAGTGGAAGGTCAAGGTTGCAGAATTAGAGGTTGCTCTTGCCAATGCAAAGGCTAAAAGTGCTGAAGTCAATACCGAAACTATTATACAAGTAGTGACCAAGAAGCAGATTATCAAGGAAAAAGGTGATACGGTTTACAAATTCATCCGGGATAGTGGTGAATTAGGTGGTGCTAGTTGTGTTTTGCCTGGTGATGCATTAAAGGCACACAATGCTGCTGCCACTGGTGATCTTAGTGTATTAGGATCCCAGGTGGATGCGGTAAATGCTGCGGCTAGTTCGCCTGCAAAAAGTGGTATTAAATTGGCGCCAAAGAAATGAATAAGTTAGCCCTATTGATTGCCATATTGCTTACTGGATGTAGTGTAGTTCCTGTTAAGCAGCAATTTCCTGATGTGCCTAAGGAATTATTGGAGGAATGCCCACCGCTACGTAAGGTGGAGGGTAACCCACAACTTAAGGAATTCTTGGAGGTGGTGGTTGATAATTATGGGCGTTATCATAGTTGTGCTGCGGTGCACGGTGCTTTTATAGATTGGTATAGGAAGCAGCGGCAGATATTTGATGCTGCTGGTAAGTAGTTATTGATCTGGGAATGGTCCACCTGGTGGTGTGAAGTTTGCAGTATAACGTGCGATGCCTTTGGTGATTCGGAGGTCATCTATATACCCGTTAAACCACCAAAGGCCTGTACCTGTGTCTGGGGTTCCACCAATCCACACCGTTTGACTAGGAGGTGCAAAAACTGCATTTGTTCCTACATTAACCGAAGTTCCACCTACTCCATTTAAATACACTGTATACGAAGTTCCTTGGCGAACTACTGCAAAATGATGCCAAGTGTTTAATGTAACTCCTACAGGACTAGATACACTAAAAGCATCGCCGATACCATTTACACTAAATCGAGACCCAATAGAACCATTATTTGGTACACGTACATCAAACCCTATATTTCCACTGGTTCCATAATTACTTAAGATAGTTGTTTGTGAATCTGGATAACTTAATACGTAAACCCAACCTTCTACGGTAAAATCGTTTGCGGCAAAATCTATTATACCGGATACTGGACCTACTAATCTGTCTCCAGAACCATCAAATACTGCACTGCTACCACCAAACTTACTTTGTGCTGTACTTATTTGTGCGCCACCGTTGGCGGTAATAGTTTTAGGACTACGGCTATTATCTGGGAATGACGTACTTGCATTTGAGCCGTCCATATGGAGTAGTAAGGAAACGTATTGGTAGTACAGATCAACATCTGGTGGTACAAGGTTTGCCCATGGTGCAGGTGCCTGGCCGCCGTTTGGGAATGCTTGTGTTGGAGGAATAAAATTGGCTGTATATCTGGCTATACCCTTTGTTATACGCAGATCATCAATGTATCCACTAAAATATAAATTATTATTTGGTATATATCTGCCTAATTCCAAAGTTTGAAGATTAACTGTGCCAGAATAAGTTTGTGTGTCTTGTTGAATACCATCCACAAACGATCTCATTGTTGAACCTGACCGTGTAATTGCTAAATGTTTCCATCCCGCAGCACCATAAGTATTTATGGCCAAATTAGGTCCACCATAAGATTGAAAACTGTTATTATACAAATAACCGCCACCAGTGGTTGAGTATAATATAACTTCATTACTGGTATTATATAACCAAAATTCCAATGTAAAATCGCCAGTCATACTACCATCAGTGCCAAGAGTTGCAGTTATATACGAGGTATCTGGTTCTGTTCTACCCTTATAGGATGCCCCTCCAAATTTAAACTGAGCCGTACTAATACTGGCTGTTGTGCCAGTCGATCTGATTACAGTTTTTGGATTAGGAGAATTATCTGTAAATGTAGTACTATCATTAGCGCCATCAAAGTGTAGTAGTATGCTGACGTTATTGTAGTATGGGTCCAGACTAACACTGGAGGTCGTAGGCACACCTGGTATAAAATTGGCGGTATAACGGGCGATACCTTTGGTGAATCTTATATCATCAATATAGCCTTGAAAAAGATTTTCACCGCCCGATGCGGACTGACCAACATCTAATGTTGCAGCGGTATCATTTATAGAAGTTACACTAGTTTTTGTTCCGGCTAATATACCATTTAAGTATACACTCATTGTTGTTCCAGAAACAACCCATGCTATATGATTCCATGTATTTAAAGCGGGTCCTGTCCATGTAATTTGTGTGTCACTCCATACACCGTTAATATTTGCTCTAATGCTGCTACTAGTTAATACCCATCCAGATGTGAAACCAGCAACACCTGGATCGCGTCTACATATTAAAGAGTTTGCGCCACCTGTTTGATAAAACCACAATTCAAGTGTAAAATTAATACCTGAGATGTTAAAATCACTGCTGGATGCATATCTCAGTTGATTTGCTGATGTTGCTGGCAAATATAGTGATGTTACTCCCCATTTTTTCTGTGCAGTACTAAGTGTAGGTCCACTTATGGTTGATGGTTGTCTTGCGAATAGGCTATTATCCTGGAATGTTGTTCCGGAACCAGGTCCGTCAAAGTGTAGTAGTAGGCTAACATAACCTAAGTATTGATCGGTGTAGTTATATAGGGTTGCGTAATTTGGGTATGCTGCGGTTGGTGGCGTAAAGTTAGCAGTATAACGTGCTACACCAATAGTTATACGGCAATCATCTATATATCCATTCCAATCATAAGTGGCATTACGTTGTTGTACCTGTGCTCCTATAGCGAAAGTTGCAACTCCTGACGTACTGTATGTTGATGTATTAGCAGCAGAACCACTTGCTACCCCATTTATGTAAAGTGTAATTACGCCCGCATTTCTAACTGCTGCAACATGGGACCATTGACCAGTTGCCACGTTAGTTGAAGATGTTACAACTACCCCCACATTCCTCCAAAATTCTAATTTAGATCCACCAGTTATCCATAATTCCCATCCTCGACCCGCTGAACCGGTGACGTATCCATAATCGTAAATTAATTTACCAACAGCATTGGGATAAACCCATGCTTCTACTGTAAAATCACCAGAACCTAGTGCGCCTGCTGAAAGATTTGTTGTACTTTGTATCCAGTCTCCAGTGCCATCAAGTCCTAGGCTGGTGGTGCCAAATTTAACTTGGGTGGTGCTTTCTGCCGCATTACCTTGTGTTATAAACTGGCTTGGTGTACTTGCATTATCTATAATAGTAGTGCTGCCGTTTGTGCCGTCCATATGGAGTAACAGGCTAACGTTGCGGAAGTATGGATCACCGCCCCATGGGGTTTTACCTACTATTGCCTGTTGTTGTGTTGCCATTTTGTTTTAATTATTGATTACACCAACTAGTCTTGGCCTCGCCAAAATATTCGCGGGCATATCCATTGGTGATTAATAGTGTTCTTAGACTTTTGCCATCTGCCAACACATCACCTAACACCCGACCACCATATTTGTCCCAATCACGTAGGTGGATCTTAATTTCTTTTGCTTCGCTTAGTGTCTTCTGGGTAAACTTTGTTGCTGCTTTGCCACGCTCATCCTCCTTAGGACATTTTGCTCGGTGACCTTTTTCAGGCGTGTCTACACCCCACACACGTACACTAATCTCTTTCTTTAGTGGGTCTGGCAACCAAGGAGCAGCAACAGCAACCGTGTCACCATCAATTATACGAGTTACCGTCCAATTATAAGGGTTAGCACTAACCACACCAGCAAATAGTAAACAACCTAAAACAAGCAATTTTTTCATAAACACCACCTATATTAGATAGTATTTATGTTTGAATAAATACTAGATGCGACTAAATGAGATTTATAGTACTAGGGATAAACTTGAAATAGCAAAAGAGTTTGTTGCCTGGGTGACAAAAAAACTGGATATCGTGGGTCAACCACCTATTAAGTACAGTAATGATAAAGATAAGGTCCGCCAAAGACACACATTTGGTGTAACAACACCTTCCGGAAGTATTTGGGTTTATGTAGGTGAACGTAATACCGCAGACATGCTACGTACCTTATGCCACGAATTAGTACACTACCGCCAGTTTCAGACAGGATCAGCGACCGAACAAATGGAAGAAGAAGACCTCCTACGTATAGAGGATGAAGCCAACGCACTAGCAGGCAGACTAATGCGTGAGTATGGTAAGTTGCATGTTGAAATATATGAGGGTAAGTCCGGTAGCATTCAAGCAGATGTTGCCGCAGCACTACCTTCAACCTATGCAATTCCAGAATTAAAAAATAATGATGCATACCTGCAATACAGGTTTGGTGTTGCTATGGCAGGCGCAAAAGGCGCAGTAAGAAGAAAAAAGGATGGAGTAGAAGAGTTCCAGAAAGAAACCCTATGGGGTGAAAATGCAATAGTAAGCAGCACAGATCCAGATATTGGCCTATACATTGATGACGCACTAGCACAATTAGGATTAAAAGGTAAACGCCTAATCAGTACAGAGAAAAGCGAAGAGGGCGCAGATGTTGGTTCTAAGAGTCCAGTAAAACCATTTCAGGGTTATCCGCGATAAATAATAAGTTATGCGGGCACATGAATTTATAACAGAAGGCAAAACAGGCCTACGTGGCGGCGGGCGGGCAGACGCGGACGACAGTTTTATGGCTAGCCATCCAGGTATGATTGCTCCAGCAGGCCGCGGTGATCTATATATAGGCCGTTACTATGATTTCTATCGGGTGGCATCTTTGGCTGGTATGGATCCAGATGAATTAGATAAAGTTGATGATATTAATTTTTTCGGTAATCTACCAGTATTTTCAGCATATACACCAGAAGATCGTGAAAAACTTGTTCGTGCCATGAAAAAACTTGGAATGGATCCAAAGGACTGGATTCCGGGCGGAAGTGTAGAAAAGTCTGATACCCATGCCGTAAGTCCAGTATCCGCCTTCAAGGGTTACCCTAAATAATGTGTATAATTTTAGCCAAATACTTTCCTGGTATTGGTTGGGCAGGCGCAAAAAACAGGGATAGAAAATATATACCAACCCTTGACTTCATTGAAGATGGTAAGAACGGCATCTACCGTATGACCCTACATGACCAGGTAACAGGCTACAGGGAAGGCATTAATAGTAGTGGTGTAAGTATACTTAATACTAGCCTTGATGTTGGTAATGATGAGGCAGATGTAGAACGTGGTTCAATCAAAACAAGTCCAGATGGTAAATACATAGCGGAGGCACTACTACAAAGTGATCCACTAGATGCAGCAAAGATACTGATTAAACGTAAACTAGTTGGATGTACAATTGTATTCAATAAGGATGATTGCTATCTTATAGAGGCAAGTGATAAAGATGGCACAGAATCATACAAGTGGATGATGAAGCGGATTAATAAGAAGAATACAGTAGCACGTACAAATCATGGTATATGGTTACCATGGGCATCATTCCAGCGGGATTCATCTGATAAGCAGGAAAGATTAGACCGTATTAGCAGTGAGTCACGACTATTACAGGCTCAAGAAATAGTAGAAGCAGCAAAAAAGCCACAGGACTTAGTTGATGGTATGTGCAGGGTTTTTATTGATCACCCACAACTAAATGTAATGCGTTTTAGCACTGGAAAGAACCAATTCCGTACCACAAGCCAGCAATTATGTGTGCCTAGTGAACGTACATTGTATTGCCGTCCTGTTAGTAGTAATCTACAATTTGATTTTTGGAAATTAAATCGTCCACAACGGGATGTATGGGTTGAGTTATTAAGTAACAGAGAATTGTGGCAGAATACTAAAGAAAGTGTACCCTTTAAGGGATTAAGATTGGTGGATAAAGATGAGGGCAAATGAATTCATTGTTGAAACTAAGTATGGGGCCGCAGAAGATGTGGCAGCAGATGGCAATAAATTAGCCCCTGGCCAGGCATCCGCTATTAAGGGTGCAATTAGTATGCCCGATATTAGCCAGAATAAACAAGGTGGTAGTCCATATGCCCAGTGGAGGTTTGGTATAGCCATGGCCGGTTCCCCCGACTACCCAACACCACCCGCAGGTGCAACTGCTGGTGATCCACTATTAGCGACCTATACTGATGCTGACTTGGAAATAATCAACAAGGCCGCACAGATGATCGGTGCTG
>Ga0209229_10000201_pt1 | contig 23166 bp, 20 predicted proteins | sample SanBayMetagenome_FD_187466 | JGI IMG/M metagenome (GOLD analysis project Ga0209229, IMG submission 187466) | Freshwater and sediment microbial communities from dead zone in Sandusky Bay, Ohio, USA (SPAdes) (version 2) | ecosystem: Environmental > Aquatic > Freshwater > Lentic > Sediment... | reverse complement strand
CAGGGACCTCATCCGGTGTTTTCGCTGGACTTTTGGTAGCGACCTACTGCGGTGCGGTGGGTATGAGCATCTTTGTGTTGAGCGAGGCGGTAGCTACACCACTTATGGTCCTCTCATGCTGGATGCTTTGGAGATCGACACAGCGGAATCCCGATCAAGATGCGTACTTCTGGACATCCCAGCGATGGCTTGCGACGGCCTATTCGGCTTTTGCATTGGGGTTGGCATGTTTAGCAAGGCCAAGTTGGGGGCTCTGGCCAGGGTTAGCTTTGCCGCTCGTTGCGTTTGCTAGCAAAAGCCGCGGGTTGTATTTTTGGAGAAACTGGTTGTTGCAGGGAATGTTTTTTTTCGGAATCCTGTGCTGTGTGATGGCCCCTTGGTGGGTACGAAACTACGCGATTACGGGCAAGTTTGTACCTTCGACGCTCCAGGTGGGAGCAAGCTTGTACGATGGTTGGCACCCAGGGGCAAGTGGCTCGAGCGATGAAAACATGGCGTTTTCGATCGAAGCCATGCAACGAATCCTGAGAGAAGAGGCATTGCTAGCAAACTCATCCTCCGAGGTCGAGTCGACGCTGGAGTGGCGAATTGACCGGCGGTTGCATCGGGAGGCTTGGGGCTGGGCACGTGAAAATCCATCTGACGCTCTTCGTCTAGGATTGATAAAGTTACAAAAGACTTGGTCGCCGTTTCCCACTGCGCGTGAATTGTCGAATCCCATGGTTGTGCTTTGGGAGGCTGGCAGTTACTTGTTCATTTTGATCATGAGTGCGGTGGGTTTGTGGAGCTTGCGTGCAGACAGCAGGCGATGGACCGAAGCGTGTTGGTTCATCGCTCCGTGCGTTTACTTAGCATTGCTTCACATGGTTTTTGTCGGATCGGTACGGTACAGGCAACCGGGTGTATTGATACTGTGTGGTTTGGCGGGAATCGGCCTGAGTGCCGTTTGGACTAGATTCATGGTTAGAGGCCCCGGGGAGTCAATCCCTAGGGCCGATTTGAGTACGGATCGAGCAGGAAACGGAACGGATGCCGTCGGAAGCAGAGCCTTTAAGAAAAGCTGACGTAACGAGATCCAAATCGGGCGGGCGCCTGAGTTGGATCCTCTTGCTTTGCGCGTCGGCTCTGATGGCCTACTATGTGGTTTTCGACAGGGTTGATCACACGTTAACCTCGGAGATCCAGAACCGGTTGCGCAAGCAGTTTCCTGGGCATTTCATCCGTGTAGACCGCGCCCGTTTGGTTCCGGGCCAATCGATACTCATCGACGGCTTGAGCGTATGCAAATCGACCGAGCAGGGGATGCGGGACGTCATCAAGATCGCCAGGGTGCAGTGCAATGGGCCGATCGATTTGGTAGGGATCGTCCAAGGTCAGGCGATAGTCGACACAGTCGTCATCGATGGGCTGGAGTTGAGCATTTGGCCTAAATCGGATGGAAGTTGGAGTTTATCAGAGCTTTTCCGTGGTCCTTCTGGGTCGATCAAGATACCTACGGTGCAAGTCCGCTCTGGATTTTTGCGCATCGGGCATCCCACGGGTGAGCAGCGACGAGAGATCATCTGTCACGACCTTCAAGGCAGTTTCATTGAGCAGGCTATTGCGACAGAAGACCCCTTGGTGCACCATTTGCGCCATGAGATGCGAGCTACTTTATCGAGTAGCTATTTCTCCTTGCTTGAGCTCCATGCAGTGGGGAACCTTGCCGCCTCTCAATGGGATGTTCAGGGGACGATCTCCAAGCTGGATTACTCTTCGCAGTTGAGCGATCAGTTGCCGGGAGTGATCCGAGAGCGTATAGAAAAGCTCGAGGGGTTCTCGGGTCGCCTCGATACCAAGTTTCGTTGGGTCAAGGATCGCGAGCAGACGGATTTCAATGGCCACGTCCAGATCCAACAGGGGCGATTGCTTCATCCGGAGGTGCCCTACCCTTTGGACCAGATCTCCGGCGATTTGTACATCAAAAGGAATCTGCTTCAACTCAGGAATACCGTAGGTCGGTCGGGTCGTGCTTCGGTGTCGCTCGAATGCGATGTTTATGGACTAGGCGAGCAAGCACCTTTGACTGCGAAGGTAGGTGTCCGCAACTTGGCGCTCGATGAGCAGCTCTACAATGCTCTTCCTCAGGGGATCCAAGAGCATTGGAAACGGCTGGGTGTACAAGGAATTGTCGATGCGAGCGCTTCGATAGCCTACAACGGTCAGGACTGGGATCCGCATGTGGTCGTACGGGCTGTCAACGGATCGGTCCATGCAGATTTTTTCCCTTATCCAATCCAGCGATTGGCTGGCGATTTCGAGTATCACAAGGGGGTGGTCCACGCGCCGGACTTGGTCGCTTATGCTGGAAACCAGAAGCTTCATGGGTCTTTAACCCTTTGGAAGTCCCAGCCTCGGTGGCTCATGGACATGAGTGTCGCGGCCGATGGACCGATCGCGATTGACGAGCCGTTGCTCCAAGCGTTGACACCGCGAGGTCAACCTCAGAGCGGCTTCCAACGCTTTGCTAACTCGCTTCATCCGACCGGTACGGTATTGGTCAAAAAAGCGAGGTTTGTCCGATCGGCCGATCGGCCTGAGATCGTTTCTAGGTCGCTTGAATTGACCTTTTCGGAGTGCTCGATCCGCTACGATGGGTTTCGTTATCCGATCACCGAGATCAACGGACAAGCGACGTTGGACCACGATCGGTTGGTGCTCAAAGACTTTGTTGGACGCAACGATGGGGCCCGCATCCAGGGCTCTGGGGTTGCCAATTGCAGCAGTACGAGTCTCGAATCGGTGGACCTGGTGTTCCAGGCTTTCGGAGTGTCTCTTGACGAAGAGCTCAAGCAAGCGTTACCCACGAGTGCGAGGAACCTGTGGGTGCAATTGCAACCGAGTGGGTCGATCGACAGGGTTGAGGTCAAAATCCAGCGTCCCAATTTGCGATCACCGATGGATCTGAAGGTGGCGATCCAAGAGTCACGAAATAGCGATCGGAGCATCACAGGCATGTCGCTCCATCCGCTCTCGTTTCCTTACGCGATGCACGAGATCGACTGTGTGGTCGATTTCCGTCCCGGACGGATCGACATTCGATCCCTTTCAGGAATCCATGATGCGAGCCGCGTCGAGACCAACGGTCAAATCCGTCTCCATAGCGATGGTTCTTGGGATGGAATGCTCAATTGGCTTCCCACGTCGCGTTTAGTGGTCGATCAGGTGCTCATCGGTTGCTTGCCTCAAGTCCTCCGCGAGCCCATGACACGCTGGGGTTTTCGAGGTCCGGTTAGTATCACAGGATCGACGTATGTGGCCTCTCCCGAGGAGGGTCACGCCTCGCTGCTTAGGGATTGGAACCTTCGAGCGGACTTGGAAGATGCGTCGATCGGAATCGATCACGTGAAAGGTTTGCGAGGGACCATTCAGATCTCAGGCGAGAACAGCAATCATTCAACCACCGCTTATGGTTCACTTGCTCTCGATGCATTGTCGGTTCGGGGAGTCGCCGTAACGGGGGTCGAAGGTCCCTTTGCATTGAGCCACAACGTCCTCTATTTGGGACGCGATGCGAACGACTGGAATACGAAAAATCCCTTGGGACGGCGAATCGCATCGAGCAGCACGCCTGCAAATCCGATGAATTCCCAAGCACCGGTCGTATCGGCGTCTTTCCAATCGAATGTCCGAAACAGCTTGGTCGAGCGACGAGACCAAGGTGCTGTTAGTTGGTTCGGTCCGAAGGCTGTTCAGCCGATCGAATTTCCCAACATGGATATAAGTGACAATGACATGCGAGCTCGGACCCTCAGCGGCACTCTGTTTCTCAGCGGGATCGAACCGCTCAACGGCGACCGAGCGCATCTTCGCGTCCGATTGGTCGACGCCGATGTTCACGGAATGCTCGTCGACCTTGGAGAGACCGTTACGACGGCCAACGGTCGCTTGTTCATCGAGTGCGATGTCGACGGATCGATGGACAACCTCAATGCGGTTTCTGGGGCTGGCAAGGCTTGGTTGCGAGGTGCAAATCTCTATGAGCTTCCCGCGATGATTCGCTTATTGAATCTTTTGGCCGTGCGCCCCGACCAAGGTGCATTCGATTCGGCGGATGTTGAGTTCGGAATCGACGGAGATCGGATTCCGATCAAGAGCCTGCAACTCGATGGCGATTTGATCTCGATGCAAGGAAGGGGATCTGTGAATTTCCGAAGAGAATTGGATTTAGAATTGGTCGCCAATGTAGGTCGACGCGGCATTGTCGGAGCTTTGGTTCGACCTTTCACCCAAAACCCAAACGCCAATTGGATGCGTATCGAAGTCGGTGGCACGACGAGCAACCCTCAAATACGTCCCCCGATGCCTTTGCGGGATTCGCTCGACCAAGTGCTCCTTGAAGCCCCTTAAACCAGCCTTCATAGGCAGGTGCAGGAATCACACGCCCCGATGACTCGACCGATCGATTTGCCGCAAAACTCCTTGCGTTTGGAGCCGATTCGCAGGAATCGAACCGTAGACCAAGCCGCAGCGACTGGCCTCAGCTCAGAGCGGTATGGCAATGGAAAATTGCCCCGGCGAGCATCCCAACCGAATTCCTCCGAACCGGAATCTGCTCAAAGCCCGGCCCAAGACACCGTCGGTAACCCAGAAGACCGAGCCGACGGTTCGATCGACTATTTGGCCTGAGTAGCTACCTGAGTAGCTACAAAGAACGCGCTAAGGCATTAGAATGCACCGGACACGGCTATTCTTTTGTACCTTGGTTTTATAGGAGTTTGTCATGCGTTTGGCCCTCTCGCTAGGCTCATTGTCTCGATTGTCGTTCGCCCTGATTTCTGCATTCTTCGTCGCGCAGTGTTTCACCATGGCACAAGCCCAGGACACAGCCAAGGCCATCGTCGATCCCTCGGGAACATGGCGATGGGAATACGATTTAGATGGCCAACAGTTCAAGGATCAAGTACGGCTGACCGTCGGGGAGACCATCAAGGACTCCAAGGACAAGGCGCTCAAGGGCAAGTACCAAAGCAGTTCAGGCCGCAAAATCGATATCGAGAACGGACGGGTTAGCGGCGATAAGGTCAGTTTTGAGTTCAAGATCAACTACCAAGGCATGGATGTCAAATTGGTATTCGACGGAACGGTCAAAAAAGACACTCTCAATGGCACCGTTCAAGCTTCCACCGATGCAGGGAGTCGAGATCTCGATTGGACCGCGACGCGAAGCGTGCAGGCCGACGACGTCGTCGGAAAATGGAAACTTCGTATCGACGCGAACGGAAACGTCATGGAACCGATCTTGACGATCACCAAAGATGGGGATCAGCTCAAGGCCAACTACGCGTTGGGAAATGACGTCAAGATCGACGCCAAGGACGTGAAGATCGAAAAGAATGAACTGACATTCACGGTGGAAGCTGACTTTCAAGGATCCCGGATTAAGGCGGACTTCATGGGAAGTCCACTGGGCGATAAGATCAAAGGATCGATCGACTATTCATTAGGCAATGACGTCGGTGAAGTCGAGTTCACAGGGGAACGACGCGACGATGCGATTTAAATCAATCGCATCGAATTCGGCTCGATTCTAACGGGCGTCACTGGTCAAACGAGCCTTGACGCCTTTCTTGGCACCGTAAGGTTCTTTGGCTTCGTCGGGCTGTTTTGCCAAAAGCCCAGAACCCTGGTCCTTGCCCTCTGAGGGTTTTGAGGGCTCCGACGGATCGGTCGCTTTGGCACGGTCCGAATCGAACCAGGGATGCGCGAAAGTGATTTGCGAGCGGGGGTCCACTCCGTTTGGCGAATCTCCCCTGGGGATTTCGTCGTTAAGAGATCTTTGACCATTGAATCGACGTCCGGCGAATCTAGGGCCGCGATAGATCGAGCCTTGCTGGATCGGACCGATCCCAAGAAACCAGGTATCCTTGGCATTGCTGCCAGCTTGGGCGATCCCCGACTGCCAGAGAGGTTCTCTGGTTTCGCGGTCGTAGGCGAACACAGCGATTTTCGAAGCGGCGCTTTTGACCTCTTTCTTGGCGAAAGAGACCTCAGGGATTGTCGGAAGCATGGGAGCGGCGGCCATCAAGGAAGAAGCACCGCCGAAGATATTCAGCGCTGGAATACCATAAGTCACATTGTGGCCGTCGGTACCCAGGGCTCCGCATCGAGCTTCGCAAATGATATCGGCGACGTCTTTGGTATCGACAATCTGGCAACCAGCGGCGGTCAGTTGCTGACGAATCGAGCTGATCACGTAGTCCGATGTTACCAGGTTGGTCTGCATAGGAACACCCGGAATGGGCTTACCCGCCGAAGCCATGAAGGTGGTGTCGAGATAGACTTTGTAGCCGGTCAATGGCCGGAAGTCGATCTTTGAAATGGTCGAATCGACAGCGTCGGACATGAGCAACTGCTCGGTCGCCGTCACCGATTTGGTGGTGCCGCATCCTGGCAAGGCCAAAGCAAGCAAGCTTCCGATAGCGAGGCTCAAGCTGGTGCGCTGGAACAAAAGGCGGATTGCAACGGTTTTTGATTGGTGCTGTAACGGTGTTTTCATCGAAGGGACTTTGGCGCACTGGTTAGTTTCCAGCGAACTTGATTCTGTGCGTTGGCTTGAAGATTTCCTTGCGATTCCTGTCGCATCTTATCGATGAGCTGTTCGCTCGGGCGGTCGATGGTCAATTGGCGAGTGCTGCCCGAGGAGTCGGTTAAAATCACGGTCATGGTCGTCGGGGCTTGTACCGCAAGAGGCCTTTCAGGATTTCCAGGATTAGCGGCAGGAGACATCGGGAGCTTGAGCAAACCGAGTTTCTTGAGTTGTTCGTGGACGACGGGAGTTCCGCAATAGAGTCCTTCATCGAGTTGGGTGTCTGCTGCGAAGCAAACACCGACCAGTTCACCGCGCCGGTTGAACAACCCTCCACCACTGCGTCCTTGAACAGGTGCGCCAGCCGTTTCGATGTTCGCCGAACCGAGGTATCGGTTCAGCTTGGTCACTTGCGAATCGCGTCTCGAAGGAGCCTGGCCGTGGTCGCAACCCATGCTATAGACCGGATCCCCTTGCGCAAGGTTCTCAACATGCTGTGCCACTTGGGCGACGGGGACGTATTGGTTTGGATGAAACAGCAAAAGGCCGATATCGACGTCTTCGATTTGGTAGTCGATCAATTCGGCCCGATATTTTACGGGCGTTCCGTTTTCAAAGCGCTCGACGGTGATAATCGACTTGGGAGTTCGATCCCGGAAAAGGTGTCCGCAAGTGAGCACTACGGCGCCTTGGGCATCGCACTGGATCACTGTTCCTGATCCGATTGCGTGCGAATCAGGCTCGTCCACCATGATGCGTACTGTGGCTCGCGCAGGGTCCGATTGCAAAGGCTCGGGGGCTAGGGGAGGCACCGAGCGCCGCATAGGAACCAGTGAGTCGACATCGACTTTGGGCTTACTTTCGTTCGGGGCTAGAGGTGAGTTTTTGATCGAATCGGGTGCTGAGAAACGGATCATTCTCCGGTAGAGATCCGTCCAATTCACCGGTCCGAGAATGCGGTCGACTTCCCGACCGCCCTGCGTTAACACAGTTGTCGGAGCGGTGTGGATGCGCCACCGTTGGGTAACATGCGATTCGCGACGAGCATCGACGCGACGAATGGCCCAGCCCATCTCGATGGCTTGTGCTGCGACTTGTTCCATCGATTGGCTATCTGGATGCTCCGGATCGACAAAAACAATCGCTAGGCAATCCCCAACCTGAGCCAAAGCCAAGGGGTTTGTTAGAATGCCGCAGGTTATCCAACTGAGAAGCATCCAGAATAATTTCGTTGTCGCTCGGTTTCTTGCAACCATCCGGATCCTCCTTGATCCCATCCTAGGCTCAACTAGCCCACCGCTTCGGGGCCCATGGCACCCGAAATCCCATGCTCGGCAGTGTCCAAATTGAGTGCACTCAGGGCAAGATCATTCCAGATCTTTTGATGGATTTGCTAGCGATTCGTTTGCTAGCAAAACATCCACGGCGACTTCGAGCAGCGTATGGCCGCCCCCGACGTAGACACCTTGGATGGGTGGAACATCGGCATAATCACGTCCCCACGCAAGGGTGATATGGTCCCAATTGGCGCGGATGTTGTTCGTTGGGTCCCAATCGATCCAACCGAGGTGGCCGAGAAAAACGCTGACCCAAGCGTGAGAGGCATCGGCACCGATCCGTTTGGATTCCCCTGGAGCGGGCACCGTGACGAGATAACCGCTGACATAGCGGGCTGGAATGCCGGCGGTTCTCATGCAGGAGATGAACACGTTGGCGAGGTCTTGGCAAACTCCGACCCTATTCTTTAGAGCCGTCAGGGACGGAGTTGTCACATCGGTCGAGCTGGGTTCGTAGCGGATGGATTGGTGGATGTGTTGATTGATCGAGTCGAGCAGTACGAGGCTATCGCAGGTCGGATCCCAGACCGACGAAAGAAAGGACTCGAACTGTTGGTCGATAGCGCAGTACCGCGAGGGACCTAGGAATTCGAGCGATTGTCGGCACTCAGAGGTATTCGCTCGTCGGATATCGGCTTGGAGATCGCCGATCGAAAATCCCGCGAGTGGAATAAAGTGGGGCTCGGAGCGTTCGACGCCACAGAACGAGTGGACACACATTTCGGCGTGTGGGCGTTCGATGCTAAAGAACTCCGTCGGGTTGCCGAAGCTATCGAAGCTAGTGGCTCGATAGTCTGGCTCGGGGGTGATTTCGATTGCCGAATGGAGGAGTTTTTGGCCGGCGACTTCCCGGGGTCGCAGGTGGAGTTGGTTATGGCACAGGGACGCTTGAAAACTGTGCCGGTAGTTGGTCCTGTGGGAGATCTGGTATTGTCGTGCCTGAAAACTGCCGCAGGACATTCGAAGCCGATCGGGAAATGGAGAAAACCTTGCTTCAAGCTCAGTCCCCCTATGCATAGGAAGCCGAGCTTCGATTATTCTATCGACTCTTAGCAAGGTCCCAACCCCTTCCTCGAGTTCCAACCCATGCAAACCGTCGAAGAAAGCATTTACGATCACCCCGTCTACTACGACCTTATTTTCGGTAGCGATTGGGCAGCCGAGTACAAATTCCTCCAGGCGGCCTTTGCAAAGCATGTCAAGGGCAAGACGAAGCGGCTTTTGGAACCTGCTTGTGGGACGGGACGGTTGCTTTACCGCATGATCAAGGGTGGCTATCACTGCGCTGGCCTGGATTTGAACTCCAAGGCGATCGAATTTTGCAACCAGAGGCTCAAGCGGCACGAGATCAAACCCACGGCCTTTGTCGCTGACATGTGCGATTTCCCGGTCGATAAGCCTTACGACGCTGCGTTCAACACCATCAACTCCTTTCGGCATCTATCCAGTGAGCAGCAAGCCGTCAAGCATCTGCGGGCCATGGCGTCGGCAGTGCGACCAGGTGGGATCTATGCGTTGGGGTTCCACCTAACCCCACTCGTCGGCCCGACGACCGATGAGGAGAGTTGGACCGCTCGGCGCGGTCACCTGCAAGTCAACACCCGCATGTGGCCTCGGGATAAAGATCCTAAAGCTCGCGTTGAGCGATTCAATATCCGGTTCGATATCTACCGACCGACCGGTTCGATGCGAATCGACGATTGTTTGGTGCTTCGAAGCTACACCTACAAGCAGTTTGCAGCTTTGGTCAAGAAGGTACCGACCTGGACGATTGAGGCCGCCTATGACTTCAGCTATGATATCGATGAGCCGATCGAGGTCGATGAGACCACCGAAGACGTTGTTTACATCCTAAAACGCAATGCCCTTTGATCTTCGCGTTGCCGGTGAACACGGATCGAGCCTTTTCCCTTAATGGACACTCAGGCCAAGCGCACGCAGTTCCCACCTGACGCTTTCGCCTCGTACAAAGCCCGATCTGCTCGATCTTGCCAATCCTCGATCGATTCCCCCTCGGTCCGCTGTGCGACCCCTAGGCTGCATCGAATGACGATCGAGTGCGAGCTGTCTGGAAATGGTGAGCTCCTTAGTCTTTCTAGCCAAAGCTCCACCGATTCGATTAGCAGATCCGAGGGCTGCGCCGAGAGAATCGCGAACTCTTCTCCGCCCACCCTCGCCAAGATCGCACCCGAAGGCTCAAAGCCTATTCTGAGCCGGTCTGCGAACTCTTTGAGAACACGATCCCCTGCGCGATGCCCATAGCGATCATTGGTCTGTTTGAATTGATCCAGATCGAGCATCACCAAGGTTTGGGGTCCGGTCGGTACGAACATTCGCAAGGATCGATCCCATCCACGTCGATTCAAAAGGCCAGTTAAAAAATCGTGAAACGCTAGCTTTTGATCCCCTTGGGCCACTTGCAATTGCGTCTTGAGCAAACCGATTTGCTGCGATAGCCTGAAGGACCAGACGCCCAAGTACAGAGCGACAAGGCTGAGCAACACGCAAAGAATTGCCAGCGATTGGTTGTTGGTGAACGACCCCATTTTTTGGAATGCTCTTCGACGAAGCTACCTTAGGCCAATCCTCCGAAACGTCGATCCCGTTTGACGAACTCGCCGACGGCTTCGATCAGATCCTGTTTACCGAACTCAGGCCAAGCTTTGGGGGTGATCCAAATCTCGGAGTAGCTGATTTGCCAGAGTAAGAAATTACTGATTCGCAATTCTCCGCTGGTTCGGATCAAGAGATCGGGATCTGGAAGAGTGCTTGTATAAAGATGTTGGGAGATAGTCGCCTCAGAGATGTCCCTGGGATTGAGGGTTCCATTAGCGACCTCTTGGGAGATTTCCCGAACCGCATCGACGATTTCCTGGCGGGCCCCATAGTTGATAGCAAGCACCAGCGTTTGTTTTGTCCCATGCTTGCACCGATCGATGGCTTGTTCCATCACATCCAGGACGTCTTGGCTCAATCCGTCTCGACGCCCGATGACCATCAGTCGCACTCCATTGGCGATAAGCCGCTTGGTTTGGTTGATGAGGTACGTTTTGAGGAGCCCCATCAAGAAGTCGAGTTCGTCTTTGGGTCGTTTCCAGTTTTCGTTGGAAAAGCAATAGAGAGTCAGGTAGGGGATTCCGAGTTCCCCGCAGGTTGTCAGGGCGACTTCGACGGAATTAGCGCCTTGGCGATGTCCTTCGATGCGTGGCAGTCCCCGAGTTTTGGCCCATCTTCCGTTGCCATCCATGATGATTGCAACGTGCTTGGGAAAGCGGGCCGGATCGATTGCTTCAAGGGAACCAGACTGATTATCGGCTTGTTTTTTTCGACCGAAGATGGCCATCAATCCAACCTTGTGAAACCGACTACATCAGAAAGATCGTCTGCTCACGGTCTGGTCCAACCGAAAGGACTCCTAGGGGAACCGAAATGAGTTCCGAGATGCGGTCCATGTACTTGCGGGCATTGGTCGGGAAATCTTTGAGTGTCCGCACCTTGGTAACATCTTGGTTCCAGCCGGGGAGTGTTTCGTAGATTGGCTTGCATCGCCGTAGCGTGTCGGCTTGGCTTGGAAGTCGATCGATACGTTGACCGTCGAGTTCGTAAGCCACACAGACTTGAAGTGTTTCGAAATGACTTAGAACATCGAGCATCATCAGCGATAGATAATTCGCACCGCTGAGGCGGGCCGTGTACCGAACCGCTACTGCATCGAACCATCCACAGCGTCTTGGGCGACCTGTTGTCGTGCCATACTCACGTCCGATCTCACGAATCTTGTTACCGGTCGGGTCGAGCAATTCGGTCGGAAAGGGGCCACCGCCGACGCGAGTCGAATAAGCTTTTGCGACTCCGATCATACGCTCGATGGATCGGGGTGGAACCCCCGATCCGCTCGAAACTCCCACGCCAGAAGCGTTGCTGCTGGTGACAAATGGAAATGTACCGTGGTCGATATCAAGCAGCGAGCCTTGGGCTCCTTCCATCAGAAGCTTTTTGTTCGCATCGAGTTGATCGTGGAGAAAGTAGGTTGTATCGCAGATCATGCTTCCGAGAGAATCGGCCCAAGATCTGCAAAGGGTGATGATTTTGTCGGCGTCGAGTTGTGCGATGTCTTCGGGGCTGGCCAAAGGTGCCAGTAGCGAACGCTTGGCTTGAACAATCTCTCGGATTCGGTCCGCTAGAAGAGGACTCACGAGGTCGGCCATGCGGATCGCATGGGTTCGCCCCACTTTGTCGCGATAACAAGGACCGATGCCTCGGTTGGTTGTTCCTATGCTCTCCCCGCTTACGACCGTTTTGTTGATGGCTCGATCCTCGATCATGTGCCAAGGCATCACCACGTGAGCTCGCTCGCTGATCATCAGATTGCTTCGGGGATTGATTCCACGCGACTCGAGCCCAGTGAGCTCTTGGATTAGCATATTCGGTTCGATCACCACCCCTGGGCAGATCACGTTCTGAATATGGCTTGAGAGAATTCCGGATGGGACATGATGCAGCTTGTAGACTTCCTTGCCCGTGACCACGGTATGGCCTGCATTCGCGCCACCTTGGTAACGAACCACTACGTCGTAGTTGGGGGCCAGAAGGTCGACGAGTTTCCCTTTGGCTTCGTCTCCCCATTGTAGGCCGATCACACAAGTCGCTGGCACAGGTATTTCCCGTCTAAAAGTGGTCTGAAAAGTTCTAGAGTCTATGGCCTGTAGGCTTGGAGCGTCAAGGCTTAACCGCGGCCGCCCTCGCAGCAGGTCTCGCAGATCCTGTGACAACGGCTACAGTGGTACTTGGCTCGGATTTCGACCAGTTTGCCACTACAGACTGGGCAACAAGGAATGCTTGACAGTTCCATGACGACCGGGTCCTGGCGAGTCGGTGTTGGCTCGGGGCTTGGAGTGCTTCTGGGATCCATAGTATTGCTGTTTCTTGTCGATTTCTTCGTTCGTTTTCTTCGGTCGATTCTTCCAAGGTCGCTTGAGGCGACCTTTTGTACCGAAGGTTTCCGAATTACCATTAGCTCCGATCCCAAGGGAGTTGAGCGCGTTGTGCACTTAGCTCATCGAGGGGAGCCATCGTTGACTAGGTACAAACCGGGCAGAGATTGCCGCGAGTATCTTAGCAGAAGTCCGGGTTGGTTTCGATCCGAAGGGGTATTCCAGAGTGAAATTCGCCAGATGGTTTTCTCAGATTAGGATTTTGTATGACCCTTGAACCGGACACCAACCGTCGGACCATCCGATGGCCCGCTTGGTTGCGGGCTGCGGTGTCGTTGGCCCTGGTCCTTCATTTCGGATTGATCTCGTTGGTCTACTTCTCGAACAACAGTTTGAGTCGCATGCCGATTGCCGACAATTTGCTTATAAAGATACAGCCATACCTTGTTGGCTTGGGCTGGTACACCGAGTTGCTTCCCATGTCGATCGTCGGTTCGGAATCCTTCGATCGACCTGTCCAAATCGACTACCGCAGCGACCGCAGCAGCCGGACTTGGACTGCTTGGATCGATTCGGCCAGTTCGGACGCCCGCTGGAGGCGTCTTTCGCAACTTGCAGGCGCCCTTGCGAGCAACGAGGATGAGGAAGGCTTCGGATTGATCGCTCTTTCTTTGGTCCAGCGCGCCCGATCCCAGGGGTTGGAGATCGACCAAATTCGCTTTACTTCCAAGGACTCCACGGGCAAGGGCAACGGGATGCTTTATCAGGCAACCGTAATTCCATTGGCAAACGGGGAATTGACACTGGTGCCTTCGATGGACTCGACCAGGACCGTCCCGGTGAGGCGAGCACAAACTTCGTCGAGCAATCCGACAGGAGCGAGCAACCCTGGTACTAGAGATTCAGCGGAGTTGGGAGCGATGCGTGGAACGAACTGAACCGGCGAGCTTTGCGCATGGACTCAAGCAACTGCCAGAAACCTGGAACGAGTTTTGGTTTTCTCCGGTGACTTTGGGCACAATGGACCGGGTAAGGCAGCTCTTTGGGCTGACCATTGCGTTTCAATTCGTGTCCTATCTGTTTTGGGTTCCCCAGTGGCTCTCGGGGGACGGCTGGCTAGGATCCCAAGCGGGTCGGTATTTGATCGGCCAAGGGATGCCCGATACAGGTAGCCAATACCGCTGGTCCATCTTGTACTGGCTTACCAGTCCGTTGGCTGGCCAGGCAGTGTGCGTGATCGGATTCTTGGCGAGCGTTCTGATGTTCCTGGGAATTGGACATCGCAGCGCTCCGATTTTGGCTTGGGCTTGCATGATGATGGTTCATCATCGGGCCCCTTGGTTGACGATGCCATCGGAGCTCCTTATGTCCGCCGCACTTTTCTATTTGGCGATTGAGCCTGGTGCGTCGCTTTTGCTAAAGCGTTCGCACAAGGAATCCGCAGATCGATGCAGTGTGCTTGCCAACATCGCCCTACGATGCCTGCAAATTCATTGGGTTTTATGGGTCGGATTGTCGCTTGCCAGCATGCTCCAGCAACCGGTTTGGTGGAACGGAGAAGCTCTTGGACTGCTTTCGGAGCAAGGCTCTGGGTGGTTCGGGAAGGTATCCAGGAGCTCTGAGCTCGGGCAATGCATCGGCTTGGCTTTCTTGATGCTTCATCCGTTAAGCTTGTTATGTCTTTGCAATCGAAGGTTTCGAAGTCTAGGGGTCCTTTTTACGATCCTCCTTGGAATGGGTTATATTCTCCTGACCGGTGACTTGCTCCTGGGTTTGGTCGCTGGAGCTTACGCTCTGGCATTCGTTCCAGAGAGCATTCGCGTAGGGGATATCCGTTGAAAAATCTGATACAATCCTTGTTTTACTGAACTGCGTCAAAGCGATTTCCAAACGCAGCCGACCGAAACTCTCTCGATACAAGAAGAATGGCAACTCAAGACGATTCCTCGTTGAAGCCTAAAACAACGCTCGGCCCAAGTCGCGAATCCGGCCGGATTCCAAGACGCGATGTGTTCAACGTAGCCGCAGGAGCCGTGGTCCTTGGCGCGACCATGAATTCCTCGTTGGTCTCCCAAGCATCAACGCCCTCAACCAACCTCCCTGGAGTTTCAAAATTGAAATACTGTCTGAATACAAGCACCATTCATGGCGAAGTCATCCCGATTGTCGAACAGGTATCCATCGCTCAGAAAGCTGGGTACGACTCTTTAGAGATCTGGCTCAGGGATGTCGACAAATACACCTCTGCCGGGGGCAATCTCAGCGACTTGCGCAAGCGGATGGCTGATGCGGGATTGACTCTCGAAAGCGCGATTGCCTTTGCACCTTGGATCTTGACCGACTTGGACGCACACAAAAAAGCGTTGGAGCAGGCCAAGAAGGAAATGGAGATTGTGGTGGCTCTAGGTGGCAAGCGAATTGCGGCCCCTCCTGCGGGCGCCGTCGATGGCGATTTGCTCAATCTCGATGTCGCTGGCGAGCGTTATCGAGCCCTGCTCGAGCTTGGACGAGCCGTCGGTTGTCTACCCATGCTCGAGGTGTGGGGTTTCTCCAAGAATCTATCGAAGTTATCGGAGGTGTTGCATGTAGCGGCCGCGGCCCAGCACCCGGATGCTTGTGTGCTGCCCGACGTCTACCATCTGTACAAAGGGGGATCGAACTTCAACGACCTTGGGTTGCTTGCTGGGACCAAGATTCCGGTGTTCCACATGAACGACTATCCGGACATGGTGCGAGACAAGATCTCCGATGCAGATCGGGTCTACCCTGGCGACGGTATCGCTCCGATTGGCCAGATCTTAAAGACCGTTATGGCAAGTGGGTTCAACGGAGTGCTTTCTCTGGAGCTCTTCAATCGCGAGTACTGGAAGCTTGATCCGCTGGAAAATGCCACCGTGGGTCTGAAGAAGATGAAAAGTGTGTTGCCTGCGTAATTGATACCGATACGAAACCCCTTTTGAAACTGAGCCAGTGAGTCAAGGCCTAGGAGATTTTTTGGATGAGTAATACCCCAAGCGAGACCAATCCGTACGAGTCCACAGATCTATCCGACCAACGCGCAGGTCTCTCGACCAACGAAGTTCCCGGCTACGTCGCACCTCCGGCGGGGGAATACTTGGGTCATCCAAGTTCGCTTTGGATGCTCTTCTCGACCGAATTCTGGGAGCGATTCTGTTATTACGGGATGCGCGCCATGTTGGCCGTGTACGTTGCGGATACGTTTTTCGGGAGTTTGGCCAAGGACCTCGCTGAGAAGCAAGCTAGCCTTACCTACGGAGGCTTTACTTCGTTGGTCTACGCCACGGGAATCTTCGGGGGACTCATCGCAGATCGATTTTTGGGATATCAGCGTTCGATCCTCCTGGGTGGATTTTTGATGGCCGTCGGGATGTTTCTGCTTCTCTTCAAAGATCTCAATACCTTCCTCATCGGACTGTCGATCATGGTGGCGGGTAACGGATTGTTCAAACCGAACATTTCGTCGATGGTTGGGAAGCTCTATTCACCGCAGGACCCACGTCGTGATTCGGGGTTTACCATCTTCTATATGGGGATCAACGCCGGAGCGTTCTTTGCACCGATCCTCTGCGCCTCGATGATCGGTGTGTGGTACGGTAGACAATATGGTTTTCTCGCCGCTGGAATCGGGATGATTCTCGGGATCATCATCTTCCAGTTCAATAAAGGGATGCTAGGGGCCGTTGGTCTTCCCCCCAAAGGACGTGAAGGTCTCGGACCGATCTTGATCGTTCTTGCTGGTGCCTTGGCGATTGTTCCGATCATTTTTCTCTTGCTCAGCCAGAGCGCGTTGCTTGGCTATGTACTCATGGCGATGATGGTAGGCTTGATCGTCTATTTCATCGTCAGCGGCATCCAAAGTGGCGAGAAAGTACAGCTTCAACGCTACATCGCCATGATGGTTCTTTTCGTGGCAAATATTCTGTTTTGGGCATTGTTTGAACAAGCAGGATCCTCACTGAACTTTTTTGCTAGAGACTTCGTGCAGTCCCCTTTTGACTTCTCGCTCTTCCAGAGCTTCAATGCATTCTTCATCATCGCTCTTGCTCCTTTGTTTGCCATGCTCTGGCCTTGGCTCGACAAGAAGGGCATGAATCCGTCCATTCCAGCGAAATTCGCGATCGCACTGTTTTGTGTCGGCTTGGGCTTCTATGTGTTGGTATGGTCCATCAAGGGGACTGCTCCGAACGCTAAGGTCGCTTGGACTATCCTCGGAGTCACTTACTTGATCCATACCGTCGCCGAGCTCTGCCTCTCTCCGATCGGTCTGTCCATGGTCACCAAACTGGCCAAACCGAGCGATGTCGGTATGGCGATGGGGGGTTGGTTTCTCTCCACGGCCATGGCGAACTATTTCGCAGGTTTGATCGCCGCGTTGGCATCCCAAGGCGGTGGGGGCCATGGCGAAAATGAAGTTCGCAACATGGATCAGTATGCGACCGTGTTCACGCAACTGTGGTGGCTCGGTGCAGGCTTCGGACTGCTCTATCTGGTGATTTCACCTTTCGTCAACAAGTTGATGCATGGCGTGAAATAACCTCTAGGTGGTATAGAACGCCATTTTGTTTCGGGTTTAGTGGGTAGGGTTTGGGAAGAATAAGGCCTCGTCGCATGCAAGAGAACCAGTCCGACTTCAAACCCTACATCGCCGACGAATCCAATGTCCACGAGTTAACATGGTTTCCAGTGCTCATCGGAGCGTTGCTTGGAATCGTATTCGGAGCTTCGTCGATCTATCTGGTGCTCAAAGTTGGTCTGACCGTATCGGCCTCCATTCCGGTAGCCGTTTTATCGATCACTCTTTTTCGAGCGATCAGCCAAGTCACTGGGCTTCGAAAAACCACCATTCTGGAAAACAACATCGTCCAAACCACCGGGTCGGCTGGGGAGTCGCTGGCCTTTGGTGTTGGACTGATCATGCCAGCCCTGCTTTTGCTTGGCTTTGATATCGATGTCGTACGGGTTATGACCATCAGCATCTTCGGCGGGTTGCTCGGGATCCTGCTGATGATCCCGCTTCGACAAGCCTTCATCGTCAAGCAGCACGGCAAACTCACGTTTCCCGAAGGTAGGGCGTGCGCCGAGGTCCTCCTGGCAGGAGAAAAGGGAGGGGCCACTGCCTCAATGGTTTTCGCCGGATTCGGACTTGGGTTCCTCTACCAGTTCGCCATGCAGGCACTTAAATTCTGGCGAGAAGAGGCGTCCATGCCTCTATTCTCAACCGTGGCGGGGAAAACCGTAGGACTCAAAGGCGCTGCGCTTTCGATCGAAGTGGCCCCGAGCTTGCTCGGTGTCGGTTACATCATCGGCCCGAAAATTGCGAGCATCATGGTTGCAGGTGGCGTTCTGGCTTACTTGGTCATCGCTCCAATGATCGTGACTTTTGGCGAGGGATTAACCACGATTGTCGAACCCGGTACGAAGCTAATCCGGGACATGTCGCCCGGTGAATTGCGGTCCTCCTACATCCTCTACATCGGAGCAGGGGCGGTCGCGGCCGGTGGAATCCTGAGCATGATCAAGGCCATGCCAGTGATTCTTGGAGCCGTGGTGACCAGCTTTCGCGACTTGGTCTCAAGCCGATCAGGCCAAGGAACCCGTAAGCTTCGTACCGATACGGACTTGCCCATTCCATTGGTGCTCACTGCAAGTCTTATTCTCGTAGCATCCTTGATGGCCGTGCCGCAACTCGGCTTGGGCTTCGGGTTCACAGGACTAGTGGCCGCCATGATGATTGTCGTCTTCGGGTTCTTGTTCGTCACGGTTGCGTCGCGTCTGACCGGCGAAATCGGCTCGTCGTCGAATCCGATCTCAGGAATGACGGTCGCTACGTTGCTCCTGACCTGTCTGATCTTGCTGGCGCTCGACGGCTTTGGTTGGCTCAGCATCAACAAGGAAATCAAGCTCACCGCCCTGACGATCGCTGGTGTGGTCTGCATCGCCTCCTCCAACGGCGGCAGTACGGCTCAGGCTCTCAAGACCGGTCATTTGATCGGTGCGACCCCTAGATCCCAACAGATCGCCATCCTGATCGGTGCACTGACCAGCGCACTTGTCGTTGGTCTTGTTCTCTTAGCCTTGAACGAAGCCAACACAACCTATAGCAAAAATGCCGTCAAGCCTTACAAGGATATCAAACTCGATGTCACAGGCTTACCGAAAGACAACGTGCATTCGGGGGATTACTCGGAGGACAAAAACCAGTACTATGTCCTGAATCTCGGCAGAGCCGAGACCGACAAGGCTGTTCCGCCAGGCAGGTATTTGCTCGATGAGCAAGGAACCCCGGTGTACCTTGTCGACCCTGCGATCAACGGCAGTTTGAAGCAGGATGACGAGGGACGAGATGTTTCAAAAAGCAAGTTCGATGCGCCCAAAACAGTCTTGATGCAATTGATCATCGACGGCATTCTCGATCGGAGACTCCCATGGGGCCTGGTTTTGATCGGTGTCGTGATTGCCATCACGCTTGAGCTCAGTGGTGTGGCCAGTTTGCCGTTTGCCGTAGGGGTCTATCTGCCACTTTCAGCTTCGACACCCATCTTTGTCGGCGGGATCATCCGCTGGTTGGTCGATTCGTTCCATCGAGTCCCCAAAGACAAAGAGGACGATTCGAGTCCTGCGGTATTGCTGAGTTCCGGATACATCGCCGGCGGGGCGATCGCGGCGGTTTTGATTTCCTTTTTGAACTTTAAAAAGGAATGGTTGGAAGCTTTGGACCTTTCCAATTGGCTCGGATGGGAAGAGAAGGGCAAGATGCTGGCAGAACAAGGGGATGTCTATCGTTCGTTCCTCTTTTCGCATGGCCCTGCCTTGATCGCTTTTGGGGCTTTGGCGGTGGTCCTACTGATCGTAGGCCTTCTTCGCAAGAAAAGTGCAATCGAGTAAGCAAGTGTTGAGCCTGCGTCTTTGGAACCAGTTGCAGACACTCTGGTGCTACCTGTGGCCCTCACCCTACACCCTTTTGGGGCTTCTTGTGTACTTGATTCCCATCCGAGGCAGTCGCAGTCTGATCGTGCATCGAGGCACCATCGGAGTCTTTGGGCCAGCCGTCGAACGCCTACTTATCAGGGCTCCCGTGCTAGGGGGTGCTGCTGCAATGACTTTTGGTCATGCGATTTTGGCACGTGACAAAGAAACGTTCATCGAGACGTGGAACCATGAACGCGTCCATGTGGATCAATACCAACGATGGGGATTGCTCTTTGTACCGATGTATCTTGGAGTGGGTTTGTTGCTCAAGCTCCAGCGAAAGGACCCTTATTGGGACAATCCATTCGAAATCGAGGCGCGGCGATTGGGAGATGGCCTCGACTGCTGAAGCCGTGGACGACTTACGACGGCCACGACGGCTGTTGACTCCCCCGAGAAGCCCTAGAGAATCCTGCACCAGTAGGCTTTGAGGTACCCGGTTTCTGGACAGTGAGTTGCGACCGGATGGTCCATCGCGGCCGATCGGGTTTCAAAAATCTGAACGACTCTGCCCCGAGCTCTTGTTCCGTCAGGATTCGTTCCGGTAGCTCTGGCGGCACTTTGGACCACTTGCATGAACGAAGGGCCATCGAGCAGTCCGGCACAGCAGCAGGTCAGCAGGATCCCACCGGGTTTGACCAGTTGGATCGCAAGACGGTTCAAGTCGATATGCTTGCGTGTTCCCTCTTCGAGTTCGGTCCTGGATCGAATGAGTTTCGGAGGGTCGAGGACGACGATGTCGAATTGTCTGTTATTTCGAGCCATATCGCGCATGTAGGCGAACGCATCCGCATGGACATATCGGACTCGAACGTCATTGATATCAGCGTTTTTCTTGGCCATGACCAAGGCTTCTTCGTCAAGGTCGACTCCGACAACCTCGGAGGCTTGGCCCGATTTCGCGGCCGCGACGGAGAAGCCCCCGGAATAGCAACAAACATCGAGCACACTTTTCCCGGCGGCATGACTTGCCAGGATCGCGCGGTTCTCGCGTTGGTCGCAGAAAAATCCGGTTTTGTGTCCCGTACCAAAATGGATCCGGTACTTGACCTGGTTCTCTTCGATCGTCACGTACGCAGGAAACTGTTCAGACTTCGAATCCTGCCAGATTCCACCTTCTTGGCTCGTGAACTGAGGAGAGGGGCGAACCAATGCATGCTTGGTACCGAGCAAAGGATGCAAGCGTTCGAGAATCTCTGTGGCTCGTTGGGCCATTCCCAAACTGAAAACCTCGGCGCTTAGGCAATCCCCATATCGATCGACAACCAGCCCAGGGAATCCATCCGATTCGCCATGCAGGACTCGATAGGCATTGGTGGTTTTCGGAATCTGCAGAGTATGATGTCTAAGGTGGACTGCTTGGCTCAGGAGCGCATCCCAATCGGCAAGGGTCGGAAGCTGGGTTTGCCAGAAGTAGAGACGGACGGCGACCTCGGATCTAGGGTTATAGATCCCGTACCCAAAGAGGAGAGGCTCATGCTTTTGTTGATTCTCGTTAGGGTCCATATCCGTCGCGTAGACGGCAACCCAATCTCCAGGTTGCGGGTTCCCCTCGGCCCGTTCGATTCGCTTTCGAAAGATATTCGGATGCCTGCTTGGACGCGGCATGTACACCCTAGCGATGGGCTCCGAAGGATTGGGTACAAGCGCATTGATCGTATTTCGCATAGAGGTTTTCGGTTCGTCCGACGTAGAGGTTATCTTCGAAAGGATTGCAGGTCTGAGAGCAGAGCTTCAATCTCGCTTGAGTGCATGTCAACGCTTGGAACGGCATCGAGCAACAGTGAGGCTATTTGACGTAGCAGTAGTTGGACTTCCGGCACGCGATTGGCAATCTCGTTTTGTTGCCAGCGGTCTTCAGGAAAGCAGTAAACCTCCCCCAGACGTTCGTCGGAAAGCGAAATCCGGCCCTCTGGATTTCCAGTGGTATCGAATCTTGCACTCCATCGCTCGGTCCATATCGCGATTTCGTCGACTCCGGTTGCCCAAGCCAAATGGCCCTGAGGGCTCGTCTCGTGCGAACTAAACCTACCGCCTTCTTGGGTGATCGTTTCGATCCAACGCCCTAGATGACGCGGTTGGTGAAGTTGGCTTATTCGAATCCCGAGATCCATTTTCTGCGCAGGTCGAATGATCCAGGGGGTATGGAGACGTTCGGAGTATGCGTCAGCGATGGGGTAATTGCCGTTGATGAAACCCATCGATCGATCGCCAAGTCCAACGCGACGATGTTCACCGAGTGGAAACCCAAGTATTCCGGCCATGGAGATCCAGCAATTTTCGGAGATACCGAACTCTTCGAGAGTCTGAAGGATCAGCCCTAAACCTTGATCGATGCAGATCGACTGCGCACCTGCACCGCAGGCGTAACCAAAAAGCAAATCAGGGTCGAAATCGGTTGAAAGGACTAGCTCTGGGGGGACCTGATCTAAAGGCGGATCGGGATCCTGACTGTCACACATGAGCTTTCGAAATTCATAGGGCGCATCCCAGGTTCCGTGCAAGCCTTTGGAGTGGATCCAGAGAAACGGTGTTTTGTGGCGTTGTTCAAGCCAACACTCCAGAGATTCCGTCAGGAGACGTTCAAAGGACTCCTGTTGCAAGGAGGGGCAGACCTCGATTCGGTCTAGCCCCTCATGTTGACGGAGCATTCCGATCGCTTGGAGGCTATCGCTAGCGACTAACCAGCCGTCGGGCTGCAGCCCTTGGAGGATCGCTTGTAAATTCGGTTCCAGATGGATCGAGTGCATCCAGAATTGGTCGAAGACCGTACCGTGCGCGGCAAGTCGGTCTACATTAGGCGTTGGAAGAAGCGCGTTGCCATAGCAACCAGCAAGATTCACTCCCCAGCCTTCGATCGTGACCAGTATGCCGCAAGGGTCGCCTATGCTATTTATTTTCAAGGGCAAACCATTTAACTAAACCGCTTTCGGTCCATTTGAAGACGGCTTGAGCGTGCGGATCGACGATCGCGGGCTGATCATCGACGAGAAATAGACCGACAGGATTTTGCAACGGCTCACCGGAGACGACGAGCTTTGGTTCTTCTCCAAGTTTCCACGACCAGATCCCTTTTTTGTAGCCATCGCTTACCCAGATCTGATCCTTTGAGTTTACGACGACTTGGTGTGGAAATTCGAAAACTCGCTTGGAGACGATTGGCTCGATTTGGCCATCTTTTGAGATCCTCAGGAGCTGTTGTTCGTCCTGAGAGATCACCCAGATGCGGTCGGCATGATCGACAAAAACTCCGCGAGGGTTGACCTTGGCAAAGATCACTGGCTTCGAACCTACGGCAGTTTGCTTCCACAAGACACGGCGTTCAAGATCCGCGATC
>Ga0209229_10000199_pt1 | contig 23227 bp, 24 predicted proteins | sample SanBayMetagenome_FD_187466 | JGI IMG/M metagenome (GOLD analysis project Ga0209229, IMG submission 187466) | Freshwater and sediment microbial communities from dead zone in Sandusky Bay, Ohio, USA (SPAdes) (version 2) | ecosystem: Environmental > Aquatic > Freshwater > Lentic > Sediment... | reverse complement strand
ATCTGAGGGGTGGTCTGCCACAATGCGTGTAGTCCCACGTGCCGAGACCTTCGACGCAGCAAAGGTTGAACGCGTCCGCACGTTGATCAAGGATGAAGCACGCAATTTCACACCGAGCCTTGGGGCAATCTTGCTCATTGGCCGCGTACCAGTGCCGTATGCGGGCAACATCGCGCCCGACGGACACGTGCCTGACCATCAAGGTGCATGGCCTGCCGATGGAGTCTATGGAGATTTTGACGGCAATTACACCGACAATATCACAACGGTAAACAACACGAGTCGTCCTGTAAATGCCAACGTCCCTAAGGATGGCAAGTACGACCAAAGTCAGTTCGCAACAGATGTTGATGTTCCCGTTGGACGCGTGGACTTTTTCGATATGCCGGCGTTCAAGGAAAGCGAAACAGATCTCTTGGGCCGCTATCTCATGAAGAACCATGCGTATCGTAGCGGACAGTGGACTGTGCGCGTTGGCGCGATCATCGACGACAACTTTGGCACCTACGGCGAAGTGTTTGCTGCATCGGGATGGCGTAGCTTCGGTGGGTTCGCCGGCGACACCGCAGTGCGCGCTGGTGACTTCTTTACCGACCTCGCAGGTCCAACCACGTGGTTGTTTGGGTATGGATGCGGAGCTGGCTCGGATGCGAGTGCAAGCGGCGTAGGAACCACATCAGACTTTGCAGCAAAGCCCGTGAATGCTGTGTTCAGCTTCCTCTTTGGCAGTTACTTCGGTGATTGGAATACCCGCAACAACATCCTTCGCGCTGCCATCGCGTCGGCACCACGCGTGCTCACAAGCGGATGGGCTGGACGTCCTCACTGGTACATGCATCACATGGCACTTGGCGAGACGATTGGATATAGCACGCGGATCTCACAGAACAACCGACCAATTGTAGGGAATCAGCTCGGCAACTACATTCCAAACATCACCGTTCAGGCGAGCGGCAATCAGATCGCAACGGTGGGAGATCGCCAGATCCATATCGCATTGCTTGGAGATCCAACACTTCGTGCTTGGATGGCGCCAATTCCAACAGTACAGAGTCTGGTATCTCGCATTGAACCATCAAACGTGAAGGCACTCTCTTGGACCGCGCCAACGAGCACCGTAGACGGCTATGACGTATATCGCAAGGTTGGCACAAGCGGCACATGGAAATCACTCACATCGCGTCCGATCACGTCAACATCATTTGCCGACACACTCAAGTATGATGGTGACGTGCAATACATGGTGCGTTGCTGTGTGCTGCGTTCATCCGCGAGTGGCACGTGGTATGATGCAGGCAAGGGTATGACAACGTCCCTCACAACGGTTGGCGTCCATGACGAGCGCGGTGTTGCACTGGCTGATGTTGATCTTGCACCAAACCCAACGTCTGATTGGTGCACGGTAACCGTGTCGACACCAACACACACGTCACTCACGATTGACATTGTCGATATCACGGGAACATCCCTGTACACAGCGGCAGAGCACGGGTTGGCAGCTGGACAACACCGTGTGCGGGTTCCGGTGCAGCAGCTAGCGATTGGGAACTATATCGTGCGCGTTACAACCGATAGCGGCGTAACGTCGGAGCGCTTGCAGATCATGCGGTAATCATGCTGCGCGGCGGTTCCACCAGAGATACACCGGAACACCCGTTGCAACAATGATCAAGCCAGGCCAGCTATAGTTTGGCTTGTAGATCAGCAAGCTTATGCAGATGCCGAGAGCAATCACGATGTACAGCAGTGGCAAGGCCGGATAGCCTACTGCCTTAATTGGACGCGGCAGATCTGGTTGAGTCGTGCGAAGGCGCATGATGCCGAGAATCGTCAGCACATAGAACAACAGCACGGCAAACACGACATAGTCAAGCAGATCGCCATAGCGTCCGCTCAAGCATAGAACGCTTGCCCATGCAGCTTGCATCCAAAGCGAACGTTCTGGTACGCCATTGGCATTGAGTGTTGCGGCACCGCGGAAGAAGAGCTTGTCGCTCGCCATCGCGTAATACGCACGAGCACCGCTCATAATCAGACCGTTATTGCATCCAAATGTCGAGACCATGATGAGTGCCGCCATAATTCCAGCACCAAGCGAACCGAACATCACCTCTGCAGCTGCAGCTCCGACGCGATCGTTTGTTGCATAGGCAATCCCACGCTCCATCGCCGTTGCGCCTCCTTCTGTTCCTCCAAGCGGAAGCACACATAGGTAGGCGAGGTTCGTGAGCATATAGAGTCCAGTTACGAGGAGAACACCACCGACAAGCGCGCGAGGGATTGTGCGCTCCGGTTCTTTCACCTCAGCGGCAGCAAACGTGATGTTGTTCCATGCATCGCTTGAGAACACAGAGCCTACCATCGCAACGGCTACCATAGCAAGCCACGGCATTGTGGATGGCGTTGAGCTCTGCGACGCAGTAATGTTGCCAAGATTCACATCGAACGCACCGCTTCCCCATCCAACAATCAGTCCAGAGAGTGCGATAGCGACAACACTGATAATCTTCGTGGACGTGAAGGTGTTCTGAATCAGCTTGCCAAGGTTAAGGCCGCGCGTATTGATTGCCGTGAGCACAAGGATGCTCGCGATCGCAAACACCTGCGCACCAGTGATACGCAGGTCCCATACACCAAGGTTAATGAGGACATTTGTTTCACCAACGGACGGAACAAACACGGACGTGTACTTGGCAAACGCCATCGCAACAGCAGCGATTGTCCCCGTCTGGATCACCGTGAACAACGTCCATCCATAGAGGAAACCTGCTGGACGTCCAAACGACTCACGCAGGTACACGTACTGTCCACCGGCCTGCGGGAACAAGCCCGCAAGTTCGCCATACGACAACGCAGCAATGATGGTGAGCACACCTGTCAGAGCCCAAATCAAGAGCACCATCAGTGGCGAACCAACTTGACGTGCGATGTCTGCACTCACAATAAAGATGCCGGACCCAATCATGGATCCGGCAACTATCATCGTCGAGTCAAACAATCCGAGTGAGCGACGGAAACTCATGCCTTCGCTGCGCGAATCTTCGAGTGCTTCTTGCTGTACATCACGTAGATCACCTGACCGATTCCCAACCATACGAACAGTCGGGCCGCGTGCATCCAGTCGCTCACGCAGAGCGAAACAAGAAGTGCACCACATGACAAGATTCCGAGGATCGGAACAAGCGGCACCAGCGGAGTCTTGAATGGACGCTCACGGTTTGGCTCCTTGTAGCGGAGCATCAGTACAGCGGCACACACCACAACAAATGCGAAGAGCGTACCAACAGATGTCATTTCACCAACAAGTGCGATTGGCGCGAACCCTGCGAAGAGACTCACCACACCTGCGAACAGCAAGTTAGACTTCCATGGTGTCTTGAACTTTGGATGCGAATCGCTAAACAGCTTCGGCAGCAGACCGTCCTTCGACATCGTGAAGAACACACGTGACTGACCAAGGAGCATCACGAGGATCACGCTTGAGTATCCCGCGATGATTGCAAGATTGATAGCTGGTCCCAACCACGTAATGCCCATCTTCTCGATGGCAACGGCCACTGGCGCAGCGGCACCCTTGAACTCTGTGTAGTTGGCAACACCCGTCATGACAGATGAGAAGAGAACGTACAGAATCGTGCAGATGACGAGCGAACCAAGAATGCCGATTGGCATATCCTTCTGTGGATTCTTTGCTTCTTGCGCAGCCGTTGATACTGCGTCGAAACCGATGAAGGCAAAGAACACCATACCGGCGGCCTTCAGGATACCACTCCAGCCAAAGTGTCCGAACGATCCCGTGTTCTCTGGGATAAATGGTGTGTAGTTATCAGCGTTGATGTAGGCGAAGCCCAAGCCGATGAAGATGATCACAACGGCAACCTTCAAGAATACAACCACAGCATTCGCGCGAGCTGATTCTTGAATACCACGGATCAACAGAAGCGACACCGCAAACACGATGAATACTGCTGGGAGGTTGATGACACCATACAAACCCTGCGCTGCTAACTCTGGCGGGGTTTGCCAGTACGACATTGACAGTGAGGTTGGAAGGTAGATATTGAAGTATGCGAGGAATTTCGCCAGATAGGCCGACCACGATACGGCCACGGTTGATGCACCGACGGCGTATTCAAGCACAAGGTCCCATCCGATGATCCACGCAAGCGTTTCGCCCAGTGTTGCATATGCATACGTATATGCGCTTCCGGCGACCGGGATCATTGCCGCAAACTCAGCATAGCAGAGTCCGGCGAATGCACATCCGATAGCGGCAAGGACAAACGACAGCGAAACTGCAGGTCCTGCATGCTCCGCTGCAGCGATGCCCGTGAGCGAGAACAAACCCGCACCGATGATTGCACCGATACCGAGGTTGATCAAGTTCATCGGACCCAACGTGCGCTTGAGGTCGGTTGAATGAGCAGCGTCGCTTTGCAGCTGCGAAATGTCCTTCCGGTACTTCAGCTCGAATGCCATTCGAGGTCCCCACATAGATGAACGAACTTCAACATCGCAATATAGTCGCGTTTATTCCTCTTCCGCCTGTGTGTTATCAACAGGAGCATCAATGATTTCATGCGCTTGTGCAGCGTATTGCGCCTCAACCATCAGACGCACACCACCGATGGCAATCGATGCCAATGGATTCCATGCCACGTGATGTTCATCGGCGATTACGCATGGGATTCCATGATCTTCCAACAGGCCCCGATAGAAATGTGCAGTGAATGGCTCGTCGTAGCGAGCAATCGTCACGAGATCGGCCGAAGAATACGAGTGACTCACGTAAATTGCTCCCTAGTCGTAATCAGTGAACTTCCCACAGTATGTGGGTGTTTTGAACGACAAATCTGCAACCATTTTACCTACTTCTGGAGTTCTCATGGCACTTGCCGTTGGTACAGCTGCACCTGATGTCACATTCCTCGGCACAGATCTCAAGCCTGTCGCGTTATCGTCCTTCAAGGGCAAGAACGTCGTACTCGCCTTCTTCCCAGCCGCGTTCACTGGCGTGTGCAAGGCAGAGCTTTGCACAATCCAAGGGGCACTCAGCCGCCTCAATGCCGTAAATGCATCTGTGCTTGGTGTTAGCGCGGACCTCCCGTTTGCGAATGCGGCATTTGCCGAAGCGAACGGTCTGACCTTCCCAGTGGTCTCTGACTGGAATCTCGATGCTATTCGCGCATTCGATGTTGAGCTGGCAAACTTTGCGGGAGTCGAGGGACTTACACGCTCTGTGCGCGCAACGTTTGTGATTGATGCCTCAGGCGTGATCCGCTACGCTGAAGTCACAGCAAACCCTGGCGTTGAGCCAAACTATGACGCTCTCTATGCCGCAGTGGAAGCTCTCTAAGTTCTACCACACAACTGACTGAAAAACGAAACGGTCGCCCAAGGGCGACCGTTTGTCGTTTCGCAACTTCCCACAAAAGATGCGAGGTTCCTCTTTATGCTGCATGCCGTGTTTCCCCCAAGGCATGTGTGGTGGGCTATGTTAGGATCGTTCGGTCGTGCTTCCCTTGCGGGGACGACCATACTTACGTTCCGATTTCTTCTTCATGCCGAGACGTGTGATCTCGTCAGAGTCGTCACCGTATTGTGCAAGTACCTGGCGCTTCGTGCCAAGAACGAGTTCGTGGAAGTGTGATTCGATCTGGATAGCGGCTTCGCGGGCCTTTGCAGCTGCGTCCATCGCCTGCTGTTCGGCGATCATGACCTGTTCCAATTCCTTAAGCGCTTCCCGCAGCCGCTGCGCAGTGAACTCCTTGTTCGCCGGGTTATAGTCCTTCAGACCAAGCACCGCCTGCGCGATTTGCTTGTCCTGGGACAATACCCTTTGCGTAACCCGAGTAGTTGTGCGTTTTGCCATGGGTGCGGATTCCCCGAAGCGTCCTAAAGAGACTTATGCTGCATGCCTTCTCAATTCCGTCCGTACGAATGTGCTTCGTGTACAAACATAACTCTTTACCAAGTGGATGCAAGAACATTTTTGCATGACGATAAATATCTTTTGCACATGCTGTTAAGACTTTCCGGTTGCCTTGAGACGCTACATACATGTCCGAAGCCTCCTATGACATACCAAGAATGCCTTCGGTAGGATGCATAAGTCACTTTTAGAGCATACGCAACCTCTGCTGCAATGTCACAACTAAGTCTAATAATGTCATGAACTTATATTGTTGACAGGTGCCCTGGATGAGGGCTGGAAAACTCACTATATTTGACGCATTCAGGATATTCACTTACACATAACGATCTATGCGACTCTTTCTCATTGCCATCTGCGCACTTGTTCTTGGTTTCGGCTCTGTCTCTGCACAGGGTCAGGGCGGACAGCTCACGCCGGCAGCGCAAGCTCCCGTGATTGTGAAGCCGAAGCTCAAATTGGGCGACGTCAAGGCCCTGATTCAGCTTATCGCCGAAGTGGACATCCGAGGTCAGGAAGTCGATGCCTACCTCGACACGAAGAAGGTCCTTTCAAACACAGTCGATGCAGCGTCAAAAGCAGGAACGAACGACGAAGGCATTGTCACACTTGAAATGCGCACCGAACAGGTCCAGAACCTCTTCATGCTCATGCAACGCAGCCAGCTCAAGGGTGCTGCGGCCGAGAAGTTCAAAGAGATCGTCAACGTCCTTGACGAGGCAGCTAAGGAAGCTCTGAAGAACGCGAAGTAACGCTACGACGTACCTAAACGAGAAACGGCGCTGAGAACAAGAGTTCTCAGCGCCGTTGTTGTTTCGGTAGATACCGTGCGTTATGCGCCGATCAGCTGCTTGTATGCATCGACGTTGAGCAACCCATCGAGCTCTGATGGGTCAGCAAGCTTGATCTTTACGAGCCAGCCATTTCCGTATGGGTCCTTGTTGACTGTGTCAGGCGCTGCATTCACGTCATTGACTTCGATGAGCGTACCGCTTACTGGTGCGTAAAGGTCAGCGACTGTCTTCACAGCTTCGATTGAACCAAACACGCCACCCTTTGCAACCGTTGCAGCCGCATCTGGAATATCGATATACACCACGTCCCCAAGCTCACCTTGAGCGTGGTCTGTTACACCAATGATGCCGACATCGCCTTCAACGCGAATCCACTCGTGGTCGCTTGTGTACTTCAGATCTGCTGGGAAATTCATGGTTATGCCTTCCAATCGTGTGTGTCGAGATATTTCGTGTCGAATGTTCCCGCGATGAAATCGGGATTGTCCATCATCTTGCGATGGAATGGGATCGTTGTGTGAATGCCCTCGATGATAAACTCATCAAGTGCGCGACGCATCTTCGCGATTGCCTCGTTACGCGTTTGCGCAAACGTGATAAGCTTCGCAACCATTGAGTCGTAATACGGCGGGATCGAATACCCTTGGTAGATATGCGAATCAACACGAACGCCGGGTCCACCCGGGAAGTTCAACGATTCAATCTTACCCGGTGATGGACGGAAGTCATGGTAAGGATCTTCCGCATTGATGCGACACTCGATCGAGTGCAACACAGGATCGCGCTGCGTAAGCGTGAGCTTTTCACCCGACGCAACCAACAGCTGTTCTTTAATCAAGTCGACATTCGCAGACTGTTCAGTTACCGGATGCTCAACTTGGATCCGCGTGTTCATTTCCATGAAGTAGAAGTTGCGATGCTTATCTACCAAGTACTCAATCGTACCAGCACCCACGTAGTTCACACTTGATGCGCCCTTGATGGATGCAGCACCCATTGCAGCGCGCAACTCAGGTGTCATGATTGGTGAAGGGGCTTCCTCAATCAACTTCTGATGGCGTCGCTGGATCGAGCACTCACGTTCGTTCAAGTGTACAACGTTGCCGAACGAATCCGCGAACACTTGAATCTCGATGTGACGCGGCTCTTCGATGAACTTCTCAATGTAGATATCGCCGTTACCAAAGGATGCTTCCGCTTCGCCACGCGCCGTAGCATATGCACGGTCGAGCTCGCTTGGTGTCTCCACATAGCGCATGCCCTTACCGCCACCGCCTGCAACAGCCTTGATCATCAGTGGGTAGCCAACCTCTTCGGCGATGCGACGTGCATCTTCGATGGTTGTAACAATGCCATCAGAGCCCGGAACAACAGGCACGCCAGCGGCACGCATTGTGTCCTTCGCAATCGACTTATTACCCATGCGCACGATTGAATCGGGCGATGGACCAACGAACGTCAGATTGCAGTCGTGACAGATTTCTGCGAACGTTGCGTTCTCTGCAAGGAATCCGTATCCAGGGTGAATTGCGTCAGCATTGGTTACATCTGCGGCGGCGATCAATGACGGAATGTTGAGGTATGACAACTTTCCTTGGGCTGGGCCAACGCATACAGCTTCATCAGCAAAGCGCACGTGCAACGATGCACGATCCGCTTCCGAGTAGACTGCAACGGTCTTGATGCCGAGTTCCTTCGCAGCACGAATGATACGCAACGCGATCTCGCCACGGTTGGCGATCAACAGCTTCTTGATCATGTCTGGAGGCCCCTCGTGGTGGTATTAGTCGGGCTTGATGATGAACATCGGCTGATTGTACTCAACCGGCTGTCCGTTTTCAACGAGGATCTTGACCACCGTGCCGGCTGCGTCAGACTCAATCTCGTTCATGAGCTTCATCGCCTCGACGATGCAGAGTGTATCGCCCACATTCACGCGCTGCCCTACTTGCACAAACGCATCTGCGTCTGGCGATGGTGCGCGATAAAACGTACCAACAATTGGCGAGAGTAGCTTGTGTCCGTCGTCTGCTGCAGGTGCTGCTGGAGCAGCAGGAGCTGCCGCAGGTGCTGCTGCAGGAGCAGCGGCTGGTGCAGCCATCATTGGCTGCGGAGCATTCATCATGTATGTCGGTGCAACCATACCAGCTGGTGCGCCGTTGGTCTTCGACATGGCGATAGTTACGCCTTCTTCTTCGATGCTGAGTTCTGTTGCAGTGCTCTCATCAAAAATTCTGAGAAGACGGCGGAGGTAATTGAGATCCATGACGTACTCCCGAATTATTCTTTAACGCGATCCATGTAGTCACCCGATGCCGTTTCGACACGGATGAGGTCGCCTTCGTTGACGAACAACGGCACCATCACCTGCGCACCTGTTTCAACAGTAGCTGGCTTGAGTGCATTTGTTGCTGTGTCGCCCTTGAGGCCAGGCTCCGTCATTGTGATGCGGAGAGCTACGTGGAGTGGCAATGTGACAGATACCACGTTGTCGGCTTCATCACGCGCGATCTGTACTTCCAGGCCTTCCTTCATGAACTTGGCAACGTCGCCGATCACCTCAACCGCCACTGGGATCTGGTCGTAGGTTTCAGAATCCATGAACGTGAAGAAGTCGCCGTCGCGGAACAGGTACTGGTAGTTGCGCGTCTCAACACGAACGAACTCAATCGATTCGCCTGAACGGAAACGCTCCTCGCGAAGCTTGCCCGTCTTGATCACGCGCATCTTTACTTGGTAGAAGGCGCGGAGATTTCCAGGCGTACGGTGGATGGACTCAAGGACGACACAGAGTTCGCCATTATGCTTGATCACCGCACCGATGCGGAGGTCGGCTGTTGTTGCCATGCGTTAGACGTTGCCGTTAAAATGAAAGGTGAGGTCCCGACCGGATTTGAACCGATGTACGAGCTTTTGCAGAGCTCTGTATAGCCACTCTACCACGGGACCACTTATGGGGCACAAATATAGAAAAAGGGGGCCAAGAAGCCCCCTTTTTTCGAAAAATTCGTCAGTTCTTGCGGTTTTTGACCGGTTTTTGACGTTTTCACGTCATTTGGTCGTAGGTGTCTTAGACCTTTGTGATCACAAGGTATACCGGACCGACATACCGCTTGCCCTTGGCAGTTGGACGAATCGGCGGTGGATCCAATGGATCAACAGTTGTAACAGCCTTGATGCTGATGCGTGCGGCCGAAACACCCTTCGATGCAAAGTGTGCCTTCAGTGCTTCCGCACGCGCTTGGCTGATCTTCTGTGAAGCATCCGCAGTGCCTTCGGCATCCGGAAAGCACACGATCTCGATGTTAGCGCCCGGGTTCATTGTGAGCACGCGGACAAGATCTGCGAGATCATCCTCTGCACCGGTCTTGAGTGCCGACTTCTTTACGTCAAACGGGACCGGCGTTACCTTGATCTTGCGGCCTGCCTCCATTGGACGTACCACAAAGTCTTTCGAGAGCTCAAGGTACTTGCTTGTGGCTGGGATGTCGATAGCGAACTCTTGACGGAAGTAGCGTGGATCCTCTACACGGATTGTGTAGGTCTGACCTGCCTTGAGTCCAGTCTGGAGGTAGCCATCCGTTGCACTGCTGCGGAAGCTTTGACCAACCTTCTTGCCCTGACTGTCGTACACGGCATAGTTAGCCTCGACCGGCGTGAGGCTCGCAGCATTCAGGAAATAGCCTGTAAGCGTCACGACTGTGCCGATGGCGCCTTGGGCTTGTACGCGCAGCGGGAGCGCCAGCACAAGTGCTGCACATGCTAGCGATACGAGTGTCTTCATTGTTCGTGCGTTCATAATTAGCGTCCTCCCCGATTTGTACGTCCAGCTTCCGAGCCGGCTTCCTTGAGAACGCGGACTGATCCGTCAGCACATCCAAGGATGATGATGCCAGCATTGCTTGTGACGTCAAGCGACCATACTTCTGTTCCGACGTTCTGCGTCATGACGTTCTGTCCAGTTGTGAGATCCCACATCTTGACAGACTTATCAAGGCTTCCAGTAACCAACGTCTTGTTGTCTTCTGCAAACGCAACGTCCTGCACGAGATCCGTATGTGCATTCATCGAGCGAACAAGTTCGCCTGATGGCATCGACCAGATCTTCACAACACCACGCTCATCGGCCGTAGCAAGGTACTTCGAGTCGAATGAGTACAACGCTGTGAGAACAGGTGCCGTGTGACCTGTCAGCGTCATGATTGGATCCTTCTTCGTCAGGTCGGTGCTCCAGATCATAACCGTGCGGTCGTCTGAACACGAGGCAATGAACTTGCCGTCGTACGAATAGGCCACGTTGTTTGTCTGCATTGTGTGTCCGCGAAGTGTCTTCGCCTCAACACCAAGATTGGCATCCCAAATCTTCACAGTCTTATCGAACGAGGTGCTGGCGATAAGCTGGCTACCTTCAACTGGACTGTAATACACGCCAATGACATCGGCTGTGTGACCACGCATGGTCTGCAGAACCTTGCCCGTTTGCACGTCCCATACGCGAATCGTACGGTCACTGCTGGCACTTGCCAATTGCTTGTCATCACCTGAGAAGGACACGTTGTTCACCTGGGCCGTGTGGCCTGTGAGTGTGCGCAATTCTTTACCATCAGGAAGCGACCAGAGCTTGATTGTTTCATCAAGGCTGCATGTGGCCACCATGGTGTTGGCGTCGTTAACAAATACACCAAGCACTTCATCGGCATGCTTGCCGATGGTCGACGCGGTGTAGGAGCGTTGTTGTGCCCATGTGCTTACCGCGCATGCGGCAAGTACAACGAGCATGCTCACTCCCGATCGTAGCATTTGCATCGTATCCTCTACACTGTTAGTTGAAAGACTAGCCCCATTAACGATCACGCCACCGGTGCCTTGGACCGGAGTTCCGCGGCGAGTGTTCGCAATTCCCGAAGTACGTCCATGGCCCGTTCGCGATCCACCGGTTCGTTACCCGGTTGCTGATGGACGGCCGAGCTCACGTTGTCGTGTGCTTGCCCACCCTCAACAGTCGCCTGCGGCATGGCAACAACATCCTCAGGCAGTCCGGCATTCTTGAGATGCTCGCGAGCACCAGCAACGGTATATCGCTTCTCCCGCAAAAGCTGCTTGATCACGAACAACACAGCCAGATCACGCTGCGTATACACGCGGTTCCCTGCCCGATTCTTTTGTGGTCGCAATTGCGGGAATTCACGCTCCCAATAGCGCAAGACATGCTGTTCCTCGCCGATAAGCGTCGCCGCCTCGGTGATCGAGTGATACAGCTTCTTGATGGATGTCTGCATACGTGGTGAAAGTACAAAAAAAGGCACGCACGTGCGGCGTTATTGTTGCGGCACAGTTCGAGATCGACGTCGATACACGCCGGCCTGCGATGAGATATTGAGCAGCACACCAACGGCAATGGCGCTAAAGAACACACTTGAGCCGCCGTATGAGATAAATGGCATGGGAAGTCCGGTGGTCGGTAGTACCCCACACGTAACACCTGCGTTCACAAACGCATAGACGGCAAGCGTCGTGGTGATGCCAGCGGCCAAAAGCCGACCAAACGCATCAGGCGCTTTCTTGGCTACGGTATATCCACGCCACATGATGAGCACAAACGCGATAATGAGCAGACTTACGCCAATGAATCCGTACTCCTCACCAACAATGCTGAAGATGAAGTCACCATACGATTCAGGCAAGAACCAGTCACGCTGTCGGCTCTGACCTGGACCGACGCCCGTAATGCCGCCATTTCCGAAGGCAATGAGCGCTTGATCAAGCTGATACCGAACGGGCTCGTCTTCACCCATTCCGAAAAACACCATGAGTCGGCGCAATCGATACTCGGCACTCACAGCGTACAATCCGGCGATCACTGCCCCAGCACCAACGACAGCGGCAAGATGCTTCCCGTTGACGTCAGCGAGGAACATCATCACCATGACAATCAAAAAGATGACACTGGCAGTTGAAAGGTTGGGTTGCAATGCGATCAGGACCACCACGGGCAACATCCAACCAAGCACTGGCACGATTCCCGTTTTCCAATGTCTAAGCGTGGCTCTTGGTGCGCTCAGCAGATGCGCGGTATGCAAGACGACGGCAAACTTGGCAAGCTCGGATGGCTGGAAGTTGAAGGGGCCGATACGAACCCACCTGCTTGCCCCTTTAATCTCGGTACCCATCACAAGCACCATCAAGAGAAAGCCAACACCAATCAGCACGGAGGTGGCCGAGATGCCTTGGAGATTTCGGTAATCAATCTTTGCGAAGACAATCATCAGCACGAGTCCGATGAGCACCTTAGCTGCATGGTTCCACACCAGTTCTTCGCTGGAACCATACTTGACGTCGGCAAACGATGCACTGGCGCTATACACAAATGCAACGCTGAACATCAGGAGTCCGGCGATTGGCAGCAAAATCAGCCAGTCGATATTCGATGGTTCTGGACGTGTGGTCATACGTTGGGAAGTTCAATCCAAAAGGTGGTGCCGCTCCCTACGTGCGACTCTTTGACGTAGATGCGCCCACCGTGATAGTCTTCAATAATGCGACGCGACAATGAAAGTCCAAGACCCCACCCACGTTTTTTTGTGGTATACCCGGGCTGAAAGATCCGTGCCGCTACTTGACGTGTCATGCCTTTACCGTTGTCCGCAACCTGCACAATTACGCCACCCTTCGGCCGCGGCCGCATGGAGATAGTGATGCGTCCATCATTGCGCTCGATTGCTTCAACGGCATTCTTGATGAGATTCTCGATCACCCACTCGAAGAGTTCAACGCTGATGTTGGCACGCATGGCATGATCGAGCTCACGTGCAATCGTGACACGTCTGCCGAGATTTGGAAGCCGCGTTTCGAAATACGCGCATACGCGATCGATCACGGTGGCTATCACGACGGGTTCGAGCTTGGGCTGCGATCCAATCTTTGCGAAGCGATTAGCGATCACGTTGAGTCGCAGCACGTCTTGCTCCATCTCACGCGCCGTTTGCTCGACGCGCTCGGGATTGCTGCGATCCATGCGGAGGATATCGAGCCATGCAAGCATACTGGAAAGCGGGGTTCCGAGTTGGTGCGCTGCTTCCTTTGCCATGCCAACCCAGATGTTGGATTCTTCATTGCGGCGGATGGTCGAAAAGGCGACGTATCCAACAAGGATGAAGGCTGTAACAGCAAGAATCTCAACAAAGGGCATGTACTTGAGCTTCTGGACAAGTGCAGAGTTGGTGTAGTACATGCGCGACACCACACGTCCTTGATCGTCCTTCATCACAAGCGGTGGATAGTCGCGTTCCATCTGCCCGATGTAGGTGACCAGCCACGCCTTCTGCTCCTCGACCGACATTGCAGTGTCCATGTCAACGTTGATCATGAACTGCTTGTAAGGGTACACCGGAAGTCCGGCTTTGTCGGTGATGATTACCGGGAAGTGAATCGAGTTATACGTGAGATCAACGTAGAACAACAAGTCATCATCACTTGCCTGCTTATAGGATCGGTCGAGCAGCTTTGCGTAGAGTGTTACGGTGCGTGTCTCGTTGGCAGCAAGCTCGTCAACGATGGACCGTGTGGCGAATACCACTGCTGCCATGATTGCTAGACCAAGGAACGTGAGTGCCGCCTTGGCTTGCCACTTGGTAACGCTCGCACGCCAGATGCGAATGCGATCAGGACGTCGTGATCCACGACCACGTGTCATGCGCGCAGAACCTCAACACGAATGAATGATGCTGTATCATCCTGCACGACCGCTGTTGGCGCGCCACCAACGACGTGAATCTGTGCCGTGTACTGTCGGGTGCGACGGCGAATCGTCAATGGATATGTGCCGTCAACCGGAAGCGCGCGCATGACAATGGTCTGCGCGCCACCGAAGCTGTGATTGGTATTCGATGGTAAACTCAACCCGCCAAGCTCGAACGCGTATTCTGTTGGCGATGGCTTTGATGCATCGTTGATGGCAATAGCATAGCCAAAGGTCGAAAACTCACGGACCGTTCGGAACATGAACTGCAACATGGGCGCACCTGAATCTCGATCGATCACCGACGTAATGTCGAGCGTGAATTCGTGATCGATTGTTGGTTCGATGCGATCTGTGTTCATGAGGCGAGGAGAAGAGTTTCGAGTTCTGTCTGACGAATGGTCTGTTGCTCAGTCGAATGAAGATCTTTGACTACCACCGTGCCGTCGGCAAGCTCGGTCTCGCCAAGCATGACGGCGTACTTCACGTTGTGTCGGTTTGCTTCCTTCATCTGGGCCTTCATCGAGCGACGCATGACGTCGGTGACAACACGGACTCCTTGACGACGTAGCCGCAGTGCAAGTGCATGTGCAGGCAGAATTGCTTCTGCTCCGATCGCACACAGATACACGCCATCACGCTCACGCTCTGCTTGTGCACCTTGCTCGTGTTCGCGCAAGAGGAGCATCCGCTCAATACCGATGGAGAATCCAACAGCCGGCACATCTCCCCCACCAAGCATTGCAAACAGCGGGTCGTACCGTCCACCGCCACCGATGGCGTTCTGCGTTCCTAACTCCGTAGTTGTAAACTCAAACACCGTGTGGTTGTAATAGTCGAGTCCGCGGACGAGTGTTGCGTTCACAGAGTAAGGTACGTTGGCAACATCAAGGAGTGCGAGCACGGCATGGAAGTGCGTGCGGCTGTCCTCGTCGAGTACATCGAGGATTGAAGGCGCGTTCGCGATAATCGCTTTGTCGCGCTCGTCCTTCGAATCAAGCACACGCAATGGGTTTGTTTCCATGCGTCGCTGGGAGTCGGCCGACAGTGAACCGTGATGCTCACGCAGGAAGCTGACCAACGTTTCACGATAGCGCTGCCGTACGTCGTGGGTTCCGAGTGTATTTATTTCGAGTGTGAATGCACTGCAGCCGCAGCGACGGAGCGTTTCGTATGCTACGAGGATGATCTCGGCATCGCTCTCGGGATTCGGCGAGCCAACACACTCAGCACCGAACTGATGGAACTGACGGTAACGTCCCTTCTGTGGCCGATCGTACCGAAACTGAGGTCCGGCATACCACAATCGCATCACCGGCGAATGACGCAGCAAGCTGTGTTCGATCAATGCACGGACAACGGGCGCTGTCATTTCGGGACGTAGCGTGAGAGAGTCGCCGCCACGATCCTCGAAGGTATACATCTCCTTACCGACGATGTCGGTTTCCTCACCTACACCGCGCTTAAAGAGTTCCGTCGATTCAAAGATTGGCGTGCGGATTTCCTCATACGCGAACTCGCGCGCAACATCGCGGAAGATGGCTTCAACAGTATGCCACTGTTCGATCTCCGGTGGGAGAATATCCTTTGTGCCACGGACAGCTTGTAAACTCACGACTTCTCCACTTCGTGCGACGCAAACAACGCACGCACATCGTCAACGCTGTGCGCTGCCAGAAGAGCAGATCGGAACTGATCCGATCCTACCATGCGTGAGATGCGACTGAGAAGACGCAGATGGAGTCCGACGTTTGCTTCGGTACCAACCAACAACAAAATGATTGACACCGGCTTGTCGTCGAGCGCATCGAAATCAATTGGCGTACTTAGTGTTGCAAGGGCAGCCATCGAGCGATCAACAGCGTTTGTCTTACCATGCGGAAGAGCAACGCTATTGCCGATACCTGTCGACATCAACCGTTCACGATCCAGGATGACTGCAGTGATTGCTGCCTTGTCGGGCACATGACCATTACGAGCTAAGATCTCCACCATGCGGTGGAGCGCATCATTCTTGTCCTTGACCTCGAGATTGAGTTCGATACACGCAGGCTCGAGGATCGTCGAAAGTGTGATTTCCATGCTACAAACATAGCTACCCGAGGCATTCCGTTAGTCCTCGTCAGCGCTACGCAGCTTCTCCAATACACTGAAGTCCTCAAGGGTGGTGACATCTCCCCGCACTACAGACCCAGACACGAGCTCACGAAGGAGGCGACGCATGATTTTTCCACTCCGTGTCTTCGGCAGCGCATCGGAAAACCGAATGTCGTCTGGCTTGGCGATAGGTCCGATCTCCTTGCCAACATGTGCACGGAGTTCCTCCTTGAGCGCAGCGAGGTTCTTGACGGCCGTGCCGCTTTTCAAGCTCACAAAAGCCACAAGAGCGCTGCCCTTGATCTCGTCTGGGCGTGCAACCACAGCCGCTTCGGCAACCAGTCGGTGAGATACGAGCGCGCTTTCAATTTCGGCAGTACCAAGGCGATGTCCAGAGACGTTCACCACATCATCAACACGACCGATAATCCAGATGTAGCCGTTGCGGTCCTTTCGCGCCCCATCTCCAGTTAAGTACCAGCCAGGATTCGTGCGCGACTTGGGGAACATACTCCAGTATGATTCGCGGTAGCGGTCGTCGTTCCCATAGATGGTTCGCACCATTGATGGCCATGGATGCTTCACAACCAACAAGCCACCTTCGTTGGGTTTGCAGGATGTACCATCAGGATGCACCACATCAACCAGAATTCCAGGCAATGGCTTGGTGACCGTTCCTGGCTTGGCAACCGTAGCACCCGGTACCGGCGACACCATGATGGCACCTGTTTCGGTTTGCCACCAGGTATCGACAATCGGACAGCGTCCCCCACCGATGACGTCGTGATACCAGACCCATGCCTCAGGGTTAATCGGCTCACCAACACTACCTAAGAGTCGAAGCGACGATAGGTCGTGTCGGCGTGGCCACGATTCGCCCCATTTCATAAAGGAGCGAATTGCTGTTGGAGCAGTGTAAAAGATCGATACTTGATGTCGCTCGATGAGTTGCCAGAAGCGATCGGGCTCGGGCCAATTCGGCGCACCCTCGTACAAGAGGATGGTTGCACCGTTAGCAAGTGGACCATACACAACGTAACTGTGACCCGTGATCCAACCCACGTCGGCGGTGCAGAAGTACACATCATCGTCGCGCATGTCGAACACCATCTTGGTGGTTGATGCCACTTGCGTGAGATACCCTCCGGTGGTGTGCAGAATTCCCTTTGGCTTGCCCGTACTACCCGACGTGTACAGGATGAACAAGGGATGCTCACTCGGCAATGCAGGGGGCTCGTGACGCGCCGACGCTGCGTCGATGAGTTCGTGCCACCAGTGATCGCGACCAGACTTCATCGCACACTTCTCGTCCGTGCGCTTGACCACGATGACGTGTCGAATGCTCGGAGCCTTCTTTATCGCAACATCAGCAGCAGCCTTGAGATGGACTTGATCACCGCGACGCCACGCAGCATCCTGCGTGATGAGGACGCTTGCACCTGAATCGTTAATGCGCTCTCGCAGCGCATCGCTGCTGAATCCACCAAAGATCACGTTGTGCGTCGCACCAATACGTGCACACGCAAGCATGGCAATCACGGTCTCCGGCACCATGCCCATGTAGATCGCCACAACGTCACCCTTGCGCACACCGAGCTGCTCAAGCACATTCGCCGCGCGACACACCTCTGTGTGCAGCTGTTGATAGGTGAGCGTGCGCGTGTCGCCAGGCTCGCCTTCCCATATGAGCGCAGCCTTGGTGCGACGCCAGGTTCCGAGATGCCGATCGAGACAATTCACGGCGACGTTGGTAGTGCCACCAACAAACCACTGTGCATGCGGATACTTCCACACGAGCGGCTTCTTCCAGGGCGCAAACCAAGCAAGTTCGCGAGCTTGCTCTTCCCAGTACGCAACCACATCGCTTTCGGCATGCTCCTGTAACGCACTGAGTGCACGCGCCGAACCAATATGCGCCTTCGACGCAAATTCCTTCGACGGTGGGAAGCGTCGTTCTTCGCTCATCACGGATGAGATGCTATCAGAATGCGTCTTCGATGTGGATGACTTGCGTGTTGCCATGACGGTTGCTCTCCGATGCGGGGTGTTATTTCACAAGCGCTGATATCGATTTGAACTCTTGCGTGCCAGACACGCGAAGTAGTTCAAACAACACGGATTCCATCGTTGAGACGACGGCGCCGGCTTGCCGCATGCGCTCGATCGCCACACGAGCATCGTTCGCGGAGCGCGACGACACACAGTCGTCGATGACGACTACTTTTTGTCCATGAGCCAACAGGTCCAGCACGGTCTGCTGCACACAAACGTGTGCCTCGATGCCGAAGACAATGATCTGGTGACGCCTGCTTCCGAGAACTGCAGCTTCGACGTCAGGATTACCACAGCAACTAAACGACATTTTCTCAATCGGCTGATGAGTGCCAAGGGCCGACGCGATTTCGGGAACCGTTGTGCCAAGTCCCTTCGTGTATTGCTCAGTCACGATGATGGGCACGTCGAGAATGCGCAATCCCCTGATCAGTGTCGCTGATCGGCGCACGAGCTCGTCATGACCGTGGATGTGCGGTAGGAGGCGTTCCTGTATGTCAACACACAAGGCCTGCGTTTGGTGTCGATCGAGAATCATTGTTGTCCCCTCGCATGTTCGTGCATCATTTGGTACATCACTCGTATCGAACGAATCTACGAGATGCGGAGCATCGGTCAACTGACGTTTGTCAGTCCTGCTGGGTAACAATCACACCGGCAATGGCTATCGCTCCACCAACAACAAACATGAACGTGGGCACGGTGCCGAAGATGAAGAATGAAAGCACCGATGTCAGCACGGGCTGCAGGTTGTTGAACACCGACACGCGACTCGCCTCCATTCGACTGAGCGCGTAATACCATAGTCCGTACCCGACGCCAGATGTAATCACGCCGAGATAGAACAACTGTGCCCAATGCTCCAGCCAACCGGGAGAAACGAGCACCGTCATTGGATCATGTATGGGAATGAGCGCCCATACGGGTATGAACCACGCTAGTCCAGCAAAGAAGCTCATGGCTGTGGTCTGCACTGGACCATACTTCACGATAAGCGAGCGTCCGATAACGGTGTACGCTGCCCATGATACACTCGCTGCTAAGACCATGAGATTGCCAAGCGTTTGTTCTGGCGTGACCGATGCGCCACGATCAACCAAGACGATCGCTGCACCAGTCACAGCGAGTGCCACGCCTGCCATCTTGCGCCATCCGGGCGATGTGCGCTTCCAGAGCGCAAGCAGGATCACGACGAATACTGGCGTCAGCGCATATGCAAGCGACGCGTTGGGAGCAGTAGTGTAATCGACACCCCAAATGAACAGGAGTTGATTGATGGGCATGTTGACAAGCCCCAACAACGCAATTAATCCAAAGTCTGCACGATCAACCTTCCGAAGCGAAGAACGACGCACAAACATCCAGATACCGAAGGCGATGCATGTGAAGATGCCTCGAAACAGCACCACGGTGATTGCTTCGAGCTCAACGGTTATGTCCTTCGCTACAAGGTGCGTGGTCGAGGCAATGAACTGCTGAAGTAGCAGCAGGAGGTAGATCATGGGCAGTGCTGACGGATTCGCGCGACGATCACGCGTTGTTGGTGTTCGTACGAGAGCTCTCGAATCGCATCGCACGCGGCAATCATGGTGGCTCGTGTGCTGGCGTCGCGAACAGTTTGCATTGCCGCTACGATATCATGTGACGACAACGTCCGATCAACAATCGCTGCCACTGGATATTGCGTGACATGTGCACGGAGCGCAGGCAGATCTGTGACGAGTGACGGAATGCGTGCCATCATGTATTCGAAGAGCTTGTTTGGCAATGCGTACTCGTAACTCATCGACACCGGTTCGATGATGCAGAGTCCAACATCGGCACCACATGTGTATGCATGAAGATCTTCGTACGGAACGGCTCCAATCCACGTCACACGAGATGCTACATCGAGCTGACTCGCGAGCGCCTCAAGATCCCGGCGTGCAGGGCCATCCCCAACGACAGCGAGATGCACATCCTGCATGTCTCGCATGGCCCGAAGAAACGGCGCTATCCCCCGTCCATGATGCACAACGCCTTGATAGATGGCCAGACAGGTATCTGACGAAACACCGCATCTCGCGCGCAACGGCGAAGCAACGGCGTCGCGGTATGGAGGCGTGTTGTACAGGACGAATGGATCGTAGGAGAGACCGAAGGTTGAGCGAGCAATTTCGGCGTCGAGTGGACCCGATACGAGGATGTCGTCGACGAGCTTTAGGTGTCGTCGCTCGTGCGCCGTGAGAATGCGCTGACGCATTCCTTTGCCCTCGAGCGGACCAAGCGCGAAGTAGAACTCGCGCATGTCATAGATAAGCGTGGCATTGCATCGCTTGGCAATGCGCGACGCCGCTGCCAGTGCAAAGAGATCCATCGCAATCACACAACGTGCCGTTACATCAGTCTGCGCACAATGTCGTGAGTACGACCACCATCGTGAAAGTGCACGACCGCCTGGATCTGACCACGAATACATCGTACAGGTTGGCAGTTCATCTGCAGTACCAGCTGCAATCACACCGACACGAAGTCCATCGCTGACTAACGCATGCGCAATGTTTCGCGTACGTGCATCGTAGCGAACGTCTGCAAGGGCGCAGAGGAGAACATCCACGCTATGGAGCGATTGAGAGATGGTAGGTGCTCCGGAGAATACCACGAGCGTCGAACCGCTCCTTGAAATTGATGAGTCCGATCGACGGCGTCATCGGATCGGCATCCTTTGTGTCCTGCGACACGCCGATATCAACCCACTCGTATCCTTGCTCAATTGCCCAGCGACATGTTTCATACATCACGAGGTAGATCGGACGCAGATGCTCGTATTCGTAGCGGAGCATGTTGTAGAAACAGAGCACAACCTTGGGGTTCGCCAAGAAGAGTAGCGATCCAGCGATTGGTTCATCACCGAGGTAGACCATGTTTAGACGCAGCTTGTCTGGCATAAGCTCCTTGAGCTTGAGCAGATCGTCAAGGGTGTGCGTTGGCAGCACACCGTGACGTGCCTTGTTCTCGAGGAGGATCTTGTGAAACGTCGCGTAGTCATCGCTCTCTCGAATCGTGATCTCACCTTCTCGAAGGATCCGATGAATACTCTTGCGTGCCGTCGCATCGAAATGCTTCAGAAAGTCAGCACCATGCTTAAGGTCGATAGCATGTGAGATGTAGTGCAACTCAAAGGTTGCCTTCCGATACAACATCGCATACTCGTGGTGCTGACTGTAGTTGCGGGTGTATACGATGGGTGCGGGGATGAGATACGCATCGCGAATCCCAACTTGCTTGCAGTACGCAATGAATGCATCAACGATTGCGAGCGAGAGCTCGAATGAGCAATCTGCCGTTACGATGGAACCATACGATGCCCCTGTCGGCGACCAAAAGTCACCATTCGGCTTGAGTCCGCCCGGCAGCACACCTACGAGCTTTGTACCATCACGGAACATCAGGTGATGCCAGTTCCACTTCCCATCCGGATGGTAGTCCATGAACTGCTGCAAATGGAACATTGTCCCATTGTTTGAGCGCTCAACAAAGGCATCCCATTCCTTGCGGTGGGCTTGCGTGTAAGGTTCGACAGTGATGGTGTATGGCATAGGGAGTTCCAACGGCGAAATTACAGTACTATATTTGGACGACCACATGTATTCATTCATTGTGAAGGGGAAGAAGTATGAAGAAGGGATTGTTTGTCGCAGCAGCAGCGATGATGATCTGCAGCGCTGCTTCGGTGTTCGCCAATGGCGGACCAACGAGCGGTCTGGGTGTCGGGGTTAACCGCGGTGGACCGGCAACAAGCGGTGTGCAGGTTCAGTATGCCATCAACCATGACCTCCACGTGGGTGCACAGGTTGGTTTCCGTGTTTCTGACGGCACGGATATCACATTCGCACCATATGCGAAGTATTTCTTGGCCGGCACAACCATCCGCCCATATGCGGTCGGTCAGTTCGCAATCGCCTCACGCTCAACTGCTGGTAACACGTCGTCAACAGGCATCAACCTTGGTGGTGGCGCGCAGTATTGGTTTAGCGACAAGTTTGGTGTCTACGGTCAAGTCAACGTCCTCGAGGTTCCAATCAGCCCTTCGGGTCAGGATATCTCGTTTGGCGTCCTTACACCATCAATCGGCTTGGAACTCTTTTTCTAAGTCCTCAATTGCGTAATCTGCGGGCCCTGCACAGTTCGTGCAGGGCCCGTTGTTGTATGAAGCACTCCCCCACGCATATCGCCATCTTCCGCACTGATCGCCTCGGTGATATGGTGCTTACACTTCCGATGTGCGTCGAACTGCGGCGGCGGTTCCCCGATGTGCGGATCACGCTCTATACGCGCTCCTATGCCGCTCCACTTGTAGAGGCAACGGGTGTGGTCGATGAAATCGTTTGCGTGGACAAACTCACCATCCCACTGCACCAGGATCTTCGGTCACGCGCTATCGACGTGATCTTCTTCCCGCGTCCTACACAACCTGAGGCGTGGGCAGCCCTACGCGCTGGTATTCCACGTCGAATCGGTACGGGCTATCGTTGGTACTCGTGGATGTTCACAACGCGGATTCGTGAGCATCGCTCAACGGCAGAGCATCACGAAGCAGAGTACAACGTGCGGATGATCATGCACGCGTTTGGT
>Ga0209229_10000197_pt1 | contig 23480 bp, 26 predicted proteins | sample SanBayMetagenome_FD_187466 | JGI IMG/M metagenome (GOLD analysis project Ga0209229, IMG submission 187466) | Freshwater and sediment microbial communities from dead zone in Sandusky Bay, Ohio, USA (SPAdes) (version 2) | ecosystem: Environmental > Aquatic > Freshwater > Lentic > Sediment... | reverse complement strand
TTAGAAGGAATTACTTTTTCTACTGACCGACTAACCGTTTCAAAAACGGGAGTTTATTCCATTTCTATGTGGGGTGTTGTAACAGGGTTTCCATCTAATACAGCTAAAATTGCTTTTCGCTACCGCGTTAATGGAACTACTGTTTCTTCGCAAAAAGTGATGAATAAATCTACATCGGCTGGTGATGTAAAACAAGTATTTGCTACGGGATTAATTTCATTAGCTGCTAATAATTACATTCAACTTGTGGTTGCTTCTGATACGACAGGAAGTATTATCATGAGCGATTTAGCTGTTGTAATGCACATGGTGAAATAATGGCTAAGATGACTCTTCTTGAAATGGTGCAAGACATTCTCAATGACATGGATGCTGATGAAGTTAACAGCATCAATGACACTGTTGAATCTGCACAAATAGCACAAATTCTGAAAACGTGCTATTTCGAGATGCTGACCAATCGTAATTGGCCGCATATGAAAAATCTTGTTCAGCTTGAAGCATCCGGTAGTGTTACAAAACCCAATTATCTAAAGCTTCCTGAAAATCTAAAGGAAATGGAATTTCTAAAGTATGAAGCTAAGAAAGACGTAGCTGACAAGAGTGATATGAAAGAGCTGAAGTATAAACACCCAGATGAATTCTTGGTGTATTTGGCTCATCGAAACAGTTTACATACAAACATTGAATCCGTAACTGATTTTAGTGGTGTAGTGCTTTTGATTCAAAATGATCAAGCTCCTACATACTGGACTTCGTTTGATGATGAATATATCGTTACTGATTCATATAATAAGACTTTAGATACAACGCTACAATCATCTAAAACACAATGTCTGGCATATCTGTATCCGACATGGACAAAACAAGATGATTTTGTTCCTGATCTTCCTATTGAAGCATTCCCTGCTTTCCTGGAAGAAGCAAAGAGTACAGCGTTTATCACGTTAAAGCAAATGGTTAATCAAAAAGCCGAACAGAAATCTAGTCGTCAACAACGCTGGCTTTCTCGTAAAGCTTGGAGAGCACACGGTGGTGTGCGTTACCAAGACTTCGGTAGAAAAGGTCGTCGCTAATGCACGTAATTGAATATAAGGGCTACCAAATTAAGCCCCACGCACAATTCCCAACAAGCTATATTGTTGTTACAGCAGGTCGGGGAGGAAAAATCCCTGATGTTATGGCAGGAATGTTTACTTCTCCTACATTTGTTAAAACGTTAATTGACATGTATTTGGACGGTAAACCTTCTAAGGATAACAATAATGACAAAGACGTCAACAAAGGCAGAAGTTAATAGCTTTGTACAAGGCTTAATTACTGAAGCAAGCCCGTTAAACTTTCCGGGCAACGCAACAGTGGATGAACAGAACTTTGTTCTTAATCGAAATGGCACGCGTAATCGCCGTCTTGGTATGGACCTAGAACCTGGTTATACATTGTTTGATATTGATGCTACGCTTGATGACATACAAAACACTAAACCAATTACATTTAGATGGATGAATGTAGGGGGTAATGGTAGTCGTAATTATCTAGTTGTTCAAGTTCGTAACAAACTTTATATTTTTGATTTAGCTAATCAATCTCTGTCCACTGGTGGACTTATTGATACGATTGATTTAACAAGTTTATCTTTTCCTACAACTGTTCAGTATTCTTTTGCTGCGGTTGATGGTAAGCTGGTAGTTGCTGCTGGTCAAAATCAAATTGCTGTTGTTAGTTACAATGGTACTGGATTTACAGTAACAGGTAGAACACTTCTTGTACGAGATGTATGGGGAGTGGAAGTTACTGATGAATCCGCATATGAAACCGACGATCAATATCGAGGAACAGTTTCTCGTAATGATCATTTCTACAATCTCTACAATCAATCGTGGGGAATCCCAAGAAGTAACTCTTCTGGTACACTTGTAGATGCGGTAAACAACTACTTTTCGGGATTAAGTAAATATCCGAGTAATTCGGAAGTTGTTTGGTCTGGATTGGATTTCCAAGCAGTTGTTGGTGGTACTCCTTTTGAACGTCAATATCCAAATCTATATACTGATACATTCGGTTCTAAAGTGAAAGCAGCTAAGGGCTATTTCATTATTGATGTATTAAATCGTGGACAATCTCGTTCTGCTGTTGTTTCTACAAACAAGGCTAAACATCCTGCTGTTGCTCTAGCATCATTTACAACAAATACTGATGCCACTCAAGGTGGCGCCAAGATCATTTGTGAGTTTGCAGGGCGGGTGTTTTTTGCTGGTTTTGGTGGTATTGTGGTAGATGGGGATAAACGAAGCCCTAATCTGTCTAATCACATTCTATTCTCTCAGTTGGTTAAAAACACTGAAGACATTGTGAAGTGCTACCAAGAAGGTGATCCTACATCTAGAGATGGCAGTGATATTATTGATACTGACGGTGGATACATTCGTATAGCTGGAGCAGATAACATTGTTTCAATGGTAAATTTAGGTACTCACTTAATTGTGTTTGCTTCCAATGGTGTTTGGTCTGTAACGGGAGGTAGTGACTATGGCTTTACAGCAACAAACTACAAAGTTAACAAGATTACCTCGTTCGGTGCACTGTCTCGTTCATCTATTGTAGATGACGGTGGTACTGCTTTATATTGGGCTACTGATGGCATCTACATCTTAGAGCGCAATCAGATTGGTGATTTTGCTGCTCGTAATCTAACTCAAACAACTATTCAGACATTGTATGAAGAAATTCCTACAGCGTCTCGTGAACAAGCTGTTGGTGTGTTTGATTCGGCTGGTAAAACTATTCGTTGGCTTTACTCTACAGGAACTCCATTTACTGCGGATCATATAACTTACGAACTAATCCTTGACGTTGTTATTAGTGCTTTTTATAAGTTCAGAATTTACAATTCTCCTGATAACGAAGCTATTGCTTCCGCTCCTTTTGCTGCAACTCCTTTTACTGCTGACTTTGTTCCAAATGTGGTGGTTGTAGGAACTGACGAAGTTGTAGTAGGTTTGGATACGGTTGTGGTTGAAGTTGCAAGTCAAGGTTCGTCAATTCTTAGTACGCGATATCTTTGTATCGTACTGGTAGCAGGTGTTCCTAAAATTACATTCGGGTATTACAACAATACCCGTTGGATTGATTGGGAGTCTGTTGATAATGTTGGAACTGACGCATTTGGATATTTCACGACAGGGGCTGTTACAGCAGGAGATTCTTCTGCAGTTAAACAAACTCCTTATCTCATTCTTCACTTTAATCGAACCGAGAATGGTGTAGATGATGAAATGATTCCTGAGAATCAGTCGGGATGTTTAGTACGTACTCAGTGGGATTTTGCAAATAGCGTAAATTCTAATAAATGGTCAAGTCAATTTCAAGGATATCGTTTAAAGCAGGTTTATCTTGTGAATAATTCTGAAGACGCATACGACATGGGTTTTGAGATTATCACGACACGTAATAAACTTCGTGGACGAGGAAGGGCATTTGCTTTCCACATGGAGACGCAACCCGGTAAGGATTGTCAACCCGTAGGATGGAATATTTCTATCAATGGAAACTCAGTTACATAAATATACTGTTGAAAATCTTCGTTTAGAAAATGTTGAGTGGTTTGTAGAAGTAGCTGCAACTTCCATGTTAGAACATGAACTAAAACGACCAGAGCTCATCAATATAAATCATTTATATAGTCTTACAGTACGGTGTATGGAACAAGAATCCATTTTTATAGCCAAATATAATGGTGTTCCTATAGGGGCTATTGCTGGGATAATTGCTCCAAACCTATATAATCCTAGTATTGTCGAATGTATAGAATTATTCTGGTATATATTACCACAATATAGAAAAAGTCGCGCAGGTGTTTTGTTACTTAATGCGTTTATTGAAAGGGGAGAAAGAGAAGATGTAATTACATTTTCTCTTCTTCCGTCAAGTAATATTAACGCTAGAACACTTGAAAAACGAGGTTTTCGTATGGGCGAGACTGGATATATTAAAGAAAAGGAAAAATAATGGCAGCGTTAACAACGACTATTGCCGCCGTAGTAGCTGCTGCAAGTTACTACCAAGGAGAAGAATCTCGTCGAGAAGCTAAATCAGCAGCCGGGGCAGCAGCAGCACAACAAAGAAATGCTCAAGCCGAGCAAAAAGCGGTTAATGCTTCCCAGGCTGCTGCAGAACGCAGACGACAAGTTAGAGAAGAGCGTATTCGTCGAGCACGTATCCTTCAATCATCCCAGAATACAGGAACTGTTGGAAGTTCTGGTGAGACAGGCGGTATTGCAAGTCTTTCTACACAACTAGGTTCTAACATGGGATTTAATGCAGGTATGCAACAAAAGTCTGTTGCTATTAGTGATTTTAATCAACGCGCTGCTGATTTTAGTTTCCAATCTCAACAATCTATGGCTGATTCCGAATCGTTCCGTTCTCTTGGTGGACTTGCATTAAATATTTTCAGTGCAAGTGGGGGATTCCAAAAGACGCCAGCCACAACAACACCAAAACCTAACATCGTTAATTACGATTCAGTAATTCAATAATATGGATATTCTAGATCAAATTGCAGAAGTTCCTAGCGAACCAGTACAACTTGAGGCGGTAGCTCCTCAAACACAATTAAACCCTGTTCCATTAGCTACACTGCGTAATCGTTCGGCATCTGCAGTTTTGCTATCTGGAGAACCTGAAAATGTTGTTGAGCGATATCAGGCAACGTTAGCGCAAAGCGAATCTGGTGATCAAAGCCCAGTTGAAAATTCGTTTAGTAACTTCTTTAAACAAGATAATACGCGGGACATGAGAGCCATTATGAATGTGCTCTCTGATCCTTCAATTTCAGTTGACCAGAAGCGTAGAGCAATGAACGCTTTACGTACTGATCCAGTCCTGAAAGATTCTGGTACAGCTCTGCTTACTCGTGCGTTAGAAGCGGCCAGTGACAATGAAACATTTGAAGCTGAGGACGCTCGTATTAGCACTGCTGATGCTTTGCGAGAAATGTACGAAGCTAGAGATCGTGTACAAGCCCTCGTAAACGCTCATGGAGCCACTTTAAGCGATTTAGATACCGGGGTAGCCCTTAACTTCTTAGAAGCTGTCTTAGCCCCGTTTGGAGCTGGTGTATCGTCTTATAAGATTGCTAAATCCAAAGCTGAAGCTGAAGGTCGTAAATTGTCTGTATGGGATTCCATTAAAGCACTTACCTTCCAAGCTGGAACAACCGTTTTGGATATGCGTAAGCAACTTGCTTCTATCCCTCCTGAAGGTCAAGTAGAATACACTAATAAAATTCTTGGCATTATCAAGAATAACAGTGGTATTCTGTTTACTAATGACAATCAGTTCAATCAATTCCAAAAAGCACAAGCTGTGTTTGCTGAGAATGGATATGACAGTGTAGATGCATTCATTGACAATGCTTCGTTCCTTTTGGACATTATCGGTATTGGTCAAGTGTTGCGTGAAGTGTCTAAAGGACGTCAAGCAACCAAAGTTGCTGCAGCAGGTAAAGCTGGTACAGTAGCAACAGAGACACGTCCTAATCTTCCTCCCGTTGAAGTATCTAAAGTGTCTCCTCCGATGACGGGAAAGAATGACGCTCAGATTGCAAAGCTTCAAGAAGAAGTGGCAGGATTAATTGGCGAAGCTGGTAATCTTGCTGGTAAGGGGGATATTCGTACTCTACGTCAAGAACGCAAAGAACTTGTCGCACCTGATGTTACAGATGCTGGTCGTAAAGCACGAGCTAAAGAAATTCAAGCTGATTCAGGAAAGTCATACAAAGCTTCCTTGACTCAAGCTAATAAAGAGCTTGATGATGCCTTTGCTGCATATCAAGATTCGGTTAAACGTATTGATGATCAAATTGCTGCTAATGCCAAAGCAGCTACGGTTGGTCAACGTATTGACAATCTCCAGAAACAAATTGCAGAGCTAAACAAAGGAAACACTCCTGTACTAGCTCCTCTTAATCCTATCGTTGATGCTATTCGTCGTATTGACGTAAACTCGGTGGTGCGTATTGAGAACCCTGCATCTGTTGCAAACATCATCCAACAAGCAAATCCTGCTCAAGCTCGTCGCTTGCACGAAGCAGTGTTTAAGTCTGTTGATGATGCAGTTGCTGAAGGGTTGTACGGAGTTAACAAAGCCCAAGCTTTGATTAATGACGTGTATCCTCAAGCCAAAACAGCCTCTCGTGCTGTTGCAGCCAAGCCTGTTGATATTCAACGTGGCTTACGTCTTGATCCTGAATTAGCCTCTGAGATTCAGAGCATGCTGCGTACAAGTGACGTAGCTATGCACTATTCGAAGGATGAGATGATTCGTGCTCGTTCGAACATCGTTAAAGATTTCTCTGATTCAACTGACCTAGTGCCTAATGATGCAATGGGTAGTTTTGAGAGCGGCTTTAAGATTGATGGTTCGAACATTGAAATCAGTGCCGTTTATGGTACGAAAGAAGGTGCATTCTCTAATGCACAGCAAGCTGTTGATCAAGCTAAGTATGCCCTGCGTAATTATGGAATTCGCGATGATGAAATCGAGGTTCTGTCTAAGCAAGGGCTAGACTATGTTCCAGTTAATCTTGCAGATGTTGCAGGTAAGGAAGGTAGCTATTTAGTTCGTATCAATACGCGACATGAAGTTGATCCTACAACAATTGGACGATTCGATGACAAAGATACAGTACGTCTGAACTTCTTTGATCGAATTCCTTTTGCTGTTTGGAATCGTACTGGAAGCGTTAGTCGTCACTTGGCTGATGCTGCTTCGATGCTTCCTAAGCGTCTAAGTGGGTCTGCTGTTGTTGCTACTGACATCACTTCTAAATTTGAGAAGCAAATGCTTGACATTGCTACTCGCTTCTCAGATGGATATGTCAAACTTCCTAAAGCTCGTAAAGCCAAGGTCGATGACTACATCAAGGAAGCTAACTTCAAGGAAATCGCGTATGACCGTGCTGACCTGATGGCACGAGGCTTTACTGATACGGAAGCTGATGTACTTAAATATTGGCGAGACTTCTGGGATGTACATTACGTTCTTGAGAACCAAGACGTTGTTCGTACCCTGAATGCTCAAGGATTTCAACTCTTCAAGAACGGGCAAACTGAATTGTATGCTCGTCCTATTGCAAAGAATAGACAACTTGGAAAAATCTATGATCCCTCAACCGGAATGGTTGTCACACTATCTGCCGACACAATTGATGACCTTTATAACCAAGGTGGTACAATTGCTAAACTTCGTAGGCCCACAGAATTTAGTTTTGGGATGCCTTCTAAGTCAGGCGTTAGTACAGTAACAGATACAACAGAGTACATGATTGTACGCAATACTCCTACTGAGTATCTGCGTAAATTCCGTGACACTGATGAAGTGCTCAACTACCGTAATGGTTACTACCAGATTCAATATAAAGCTCCTCGCTTCATTGATGAAATCTCGTATGACACAAACGGTAAGGAAGTGATGCGTAAAGCCATTGCTGTTGCTGGTGATACAAAAGAGGCACAACACTTTGCAGAACGTCAAAAACGTCTAAACCCTGATAAGGCATATGATGTACGTGGAGACGACAAAGCCGTAAGTCGTGGTAGTGATGATTGGTTTGACCTCAACACTGTCCGTGGACGTATTGCTCAAAAGCATCGTGGTAAATTCCTGGAAGAAGCTTCGGGCCTGAACCATCTAGGAGATGGCAGCTATATTGCTAACCCTGTTGAGAGTGCTATTCGTGCAGCTAAGAGCATCTCTGGTCGTACAGTAAATCGTCCTATGCTCGAATCTGCTAAGGCACGATTCATTCAACAGTATGGTGATGTGCTGCAATCTAATGGAATGGGAAATAAAGTATTTCCAAGTGAAGTGAGTCAGATTGGTGCCAAGGGTAAGCAATTTGATACACACGTTGCTGATGCTCGCACTACATGGGAATACATCCATTACCTTGAGAACGGATATATCAACACGATTGATGAGATGGTCAAGGCTGGATTAAATTCTCTCAGCACGAAGATGGGTGAACTTGGTGCTTCGAAAGCTGAACGTGTCACTGGCGCTTTAGCTGATATGCCTCAAGGTCCAACAGGTATTGCTAAGAACTTCGTATTCCAAGCATACATCGGAACAAACATTCTGCGTAACTGGCTTGTTCAAACCAACCAGATTGTCCGCACCCTTGCGTATAATCCTCAAGTTTGGTTAACAGGTAAGATGCCTGTGCTGACTGGGGGTTATCTAGGTAACATTGGTGGAACACTGTCTAACGTCTCTAATGAGATTCGCCAGTTCACACGATTTGTTGATGAGAGTGGTTTGCTTACTGCCGTGGATAAACAGAACCTCGTTAGAGGAAGTCTGTTAGCTGCTGCTGAAAGTACTAGCCGCGCAGGACGTATTGTAAAAGGTGGATTGGAATTGCCGCGTAAAGCTGGCTTTGACGTAGGCGAAAGTATCAACCTACTGGGACACGCTGCTGCTGTATTCGATAAATACAAGCGAGCAGGGAAGAATATGGATGATGTTACTGTACTTCGTGAAGCACAGTCGGAAGTTCGAGCAATTAGCTACGACATGAACTTTGCTGGTGACATGCCATATAACCAGACAGCCGCTGCTGCTCTGCTGCAATTCATGCAGATTCCTCACAAGGCTTTCTTACAAGCTACTAATCGTCGTATTCCTGCTGACCTACGTGCTCGTATGGTGGTGGCTGATATGGTGATGTGGGGTGCCCCTGTTGCGCTGATTAGCTCTGTGATGAGTGGAGACATTACACCTGAAGACCCGAAGCTTCATGAGATTGTGACCGATGGTTTACAATCGTTCGTGCTGAATCAATTCTGGTCTGATATGCTAGGCGAGACAGTTCAAATTGACTACTCATCTCTGGCTCCATATAGCATGGATGGATGGGCTAAGTTCTTCAAAGCTATGTTCAGCGGCGGTATTGAGCAGATGTTGATTAACAGTCCGTCTGGTCAAATGTTCTTTGCTGATGGTGGTCGTATCCAAAGTGCAATTAGTCAGACAGCTAAGTTCTTCAGTCCGTGGACCCCTGGTACTCGTACTAACGAAGAAGCAATCGCTGTTGTGAACGAAATCGCCAAGATTGCATCCGGTTGGAATAATGCCATGAAGTCCCGTCAAGTACTTGAACAAGGTAGATTGATGGACAAATATGGTAATACAATTGATCCAAATGTAAACAAACTAGAAGCTATCATGCAGCTATTTGGCTTTGGTACGCAAACAGCAAATGATCTGTACAAGACTCAAATGCTTGCTGCTGAAGGTACAAAGAAGTATGAAGAAGAAGTAAAGCAAGTTTACAAAGAGATCAAGCAGTATTATCAGAACGCTTTCCAACAAGGCATCACCGATTCTAAACAGCTTCAGATGGTAACTGGTCACATCCTGTATGCGTACAAGGATAGTACTATCGCTATGGATATTATCCGTACTGAGTTGAACAAAGACCTATCTGGTAAGGATAATCAACTGATGAGGATGATGATGAAGTGGGTTGATCTGCCTGAATTCGGTGCAACTGTTGATCAAATTAGGAATGCTCCTATCTCTGATGAGCAGAAAGAAATGTATATCAAACGTCTTGAAGACGCGCGGAACGCTCGTTCTGCAATAATTAAGGAATAGTAAGATGGCTGAATTTGGCCCTCAAGCTACGGAACTCTCGCAGCCACAAGCTGCGGGAGCCACTCCTGTAGCTCCGGTAAAACAACAATTTGTTGATACAAGCATTATGCCTGTCGTTGCTGACGTTGGCAATATCTTTGTAAAGGGCCTTGGTGAGGCTCGAAAGCAAGCGAAGATCGATGCTGAGAACACTGTCGTTCAGTCATATGTGCAACGACAAGAGAAAATTAATCGTGCTGTAGCTAATGGTGAGCTTCGTCCTGATCGTGCTGCTACAATGAGCCGTGCCTTGTTTGGTGAGTATGCGGCTGGATATGCTCCGTACATCGAAGCTATTTCTAAAGCTCGTACTGCACTTTCTGGTGGCAGTGAACTTGGTGCTATTGAGAAGAGTGTAGCTGCTGCTGAAGAAATTCAAAAAGGACGTATCAGTCGTGCTCAGTCTCGTGGAGCAACTGTATATGCCTGGATGGATCAGAACACTCTGAATCAAACACTTGAAGCTTCGGAGTTGTCTGAACGTCACGAACGTGATCTAGATCGTATCATCAAACAGCAGTCTCATCGGATGGCTCTATCTCGTGAAGAGCGAGAGGTGAATGACCGAGAAGTTAAAGCTCGTGCATCAGCAATGATTACTGATATTGCTGGAGCTAATTTGAATCGTATGTCAAGCTTCCTAACCAATGTTTCTCAAAACCTTGGAGCAGGTAAGATGACATATGAAGAAGCTGCTTTGGTAATTACCAATGAATTCTCTCAGATTGAAGCTGCTCTCCAATCTGCTGCTGGTATCAATCCTGAATTAGCTTCTCCATATCGCTCTCTGTTCACCGAGCTTCGTACCCTAGGTACTAAGATTGCTGATCCAAAAACGCGTAATGAAGCGACTGAAGCAGAATTTAAGGCGATTATCAACAAAGCAAAGCTTGTTGGTATTACAACTGATCCTAAGATGAAGGCAGTTGTTGTAGCGAATGAACTATTAGGGGGACAGGCTATTACGGCGTTGAATGCCTCTGCTCCGATTGCTGACTTTATCAGTCGTATGTCGAATGCAGATGCACAGCCGGGTGAGTATGTTCCGCAAGTTGTAGGTAATCCTACAGCGGAAAAAGACGTGTTGAACTTCCTTGGGCGTTCCTTACAGAAGGTTAACGAAGGTGGGTTCAAAGATAATGGGAAGGCTACACAAGAACTCACTAGTTCTATCAACCAAGTGTTGAAACAAACAGGTGATGCTCTGAAGGTGGGAGGCTTAGATGCCTCTAAGATGACTGATATAGCTAAGTTCTTCGCCAGTCCTGAATATGGTAAGTTTGCTGGCTCTGGTAAATTAAATCCAGAAGCTGCACAAGCTGCTAAGATGACGTTCCAGTCCTTGTATATCCCTGCTGTTCAGCAGAGTATTACAAATCGTCTAGACACGGCTCAGCAGAACTTCCAGGGGGGTGGGGGAGTATCAGCTAAGAAGATTGGTTCTCTTATCGATGTACGATTTTCTGGTTCTGGTATTACATTTGATGTACGCCAACAGCCAGCAATGGAAACGTATGAAGTTGGTCAACAGACTAAGCTTGTTAACGAACTCAACTCTGTCAAAGCAGGTATCAATCAATTAGTTCGTATTGGTGCTCATATGGAAGGTCATACGGACTATGCTAAGTATTGGGAAGAGAATAAGTATCTCTACCTGCCTCAAATCTATCCTGCTCGTGCTGGCGTTATCGTTAACGGCTATAAGTCTAAGGGTGGACGATTCGACGATCCTAAGAACTGGGAAAAGGTGGAGTGAGATGGCTGAAGAGCAAAAGCCAGCAGATGATCCTAATGCTCCTTGGAAATTAGGATGGCAAGAAGTTGCTAAGGCTTCGGGGACTGAAATCCCTGAAGCTTCTCCTAAGCAACCAACTGGAGTTGTGGAGACGATTAAACGCGCTGTAAAGCCCTGGTTGATGGACTGGGGGGTGATTGCTAGGGAAGCTGAAAAACAAGCTCCAAAGCCTTCTAAAGAGCCTACACAGGAATCTACACCTAAAGAACCATTCCAGGCTCACTATCCTACTGAAAAGAGTATGAGAGAAGCAGTGAAGTTCACTCCACAAGAAGAAGCTGCTAGACAAGCGTATATGAAGAGTCCTAAGTATATCGCTGAACTACGAGACGAAATCAAGAAAGCTCCTCACGCAGTGGCTCGCAAAGCACTTGAGGAAGCACTAGCACAAGCACTAGGAAAATAATGGCAAAGAAGGGTGAATTTAAAAAGAACGCTAAGGCTGATTCGATTCGTCAGCGAAAGTATAATTCTCAGCCTGAGCAGAAGAAGCGTCGTGCTGAACGTAATCATGCACGGGCGATAATGGAGCGTAAGGGGCATGTACGAAAAGGGGATGGTAAAGATGTTGATCATCGTAACCACAACACCTCGGACAAGAGTGCCAAGAACCTCAGCGTAATGTCTAAGAGTAAGAATCGTGCATTGAATCAACACGATCCACGAAAAAAGAGGAAGTAGTATGCCTGTCAATCAGTCTATGATGAAGGACATGAAGAAACGGTACGGTGCCAAGAAAGGCAAAGACGTTTACTATGCTGTCGAAGCCAAGCAGAAAGCAGCCTCGAAGAAAAAGAAAAAGAGTAAGTAAACTTACCAGATTAAGCCCCTAGAGAGAAATCCCTAGGGGCTTTTTTTATTGCCTTAACGAACCGGACAGACACCTCCGATACAAGCTTCTGCACTCATATCAAGATCAGCGTCAATGTCATTGGTCTTATCTAGATCAATAGGAAGCAGATGGGCAACATACTCGTCGTATGTTTGCTTGCTCACAACCTCTTGAGGAAGATAGAGATAGCCAAGGTCTTTGGCAGTTTTCGTAGGATCAGTACGGAACAGGAACGACACACCTACGTAGTCATCCCAATTCTCCAGGAGCCATTCCACAATATCTTCCACTTCGTCAGCAGAATAACTAATAGTAGCAGACACATTCTGTTGACACCAACTGTTCATCAGCATCTTATAACGTTCCAATTGACTCACTGCACTCTCAAGATTCACCTCCATTCCATTCCAATTGTCGAACGGAACGTCTTCCCATTTTACCGGGAACGTGATGAGAACAGCATCTGGATCAAGGGGATTGTCAACCACCTTATAGCCAGCAGCACGACATAGGGGGACAAGAGGATCATGCTTGCCAAAATTGACATTGTTAAATACATACTTACCTAGCGGTTTGTGAACACCCTCAGTAGTGTCCATGATTTTACTCAGTGTGCCAGATGGTTTGACTGTAGTGACATTCTTCGGACGGGGCGTCCCGAGTTCATCAGCCATTCCATAAGCTGCTGCTGTTGCTGTTCGTTGCAACTCAGCGTAATCGTACACCGATAAGTCCGGTCGCCTAACAATTCCAGTGAGGCCCACCCCACATAGTCGTAGAAACTCATTATTGAGATGCCATGCCTCTTGCAGAATTCCGTCAAGGAGGTTAACACAAGTCTGACGGTAATTAGCTCTTGCTGCGATGTGCAATGCTCTACGAAGTCCAGACGAATCACCTCGGAATTTTGCGACGTCCACTTCGGATAAATTACAGAAGGACTTATTTCCGAGGAGAATCTCTGCACAGGGATTGACTCCTTTGAACCACGGGGCTCGTTTAGCAGCGACTTGCCCGTTGATGAAACCAGGTTCGCTACCTCCACTGTCAACCATGAGTTTAAAGATGTGAGCCAATTCCTCACGAGTCGGCTTTTGCTTAAACACAAGGCTGTTATTTGATTGAGCACGTTGTACATTATCAATCCAATAATCTTTCTTTGCTACTGCGAATTCTTCCCATTCAGCTTCTCCATACTCGAATAGAGCAATTTCAGCACTCCTTCGAGAGGATAGGACAGTACCCAACCAGTTAACAAGATCAAGGATATCAATGCGTGTAAGCAGTGAATCAGTACGTTTATTGAGAAGCTCAACAATTGCAGTATAAGCAGTAACAAGAGACGCATCACCAGAACTAATCCAGCCATAACCTTTTAATCTTTCACCTGCGGGACGAATCTCGGAGAAATCGAGTACAAGCTTACGGGCGGGGAATTTATGAGCGACCAGTTTACCGATTGATTTACTCCAGGCTTCTGCGGAATCTCCAATCGAGATAGTCCAGACATTAGTTTCGGGATCATAGGATTCAAGGTTTGTTTCTCGTCCACCCTTGGTGGTACGGGTAGATCGGATGATTTCAACTTCTTCAATTCGTCGTTTGAAGCCGGTGAGTTGTCCGACAACAGGTTTGAATCCAACACCGCATCCTTGCATAAGCAGCCAGAGGATATCAACAATGTCATAAACTGTTTCAGCGTTGGTAAAGGAGCAGTTAAACTGAGAAGCTTCCCGTCGTTGGGCGACCTCAGTACCACCGAGCCAGAGGGTTCGGCCAGACATAAGGACTTTACGGTCCAGCATGAGCGAGCGGAGTTCGCTAAGTTCTCGATGTTCATCGGCATTAAGCCCTTTTCCTTTTGCACGTTCCCATAGCCATTTTTGATGGCCGATTACACGATCAATAGTTTGTTCCCACGTCTCAAATCGTTTACCTTGATCGTCAAGTGGACGATTGTATGTACGACGTGCGAGGAGTTTACTACGAAGGCTTTGTTCAGTCATTTAGTTCCTTTCTTATTATTATCGATTATCACCACTACCTTGGATAGTGTTGTCTTTCTTACGTTTAGTAAGTTTGGCGATATTGTTTTCCGCAATATCTTCTAAGGTGTATCCTGCATCTGCTGCAATTGCTGCAACAAACCATAGAATATCACCCAGTTCTTTTTTAACCAGCAGATCAAAGTCAACAGGTTGACCATCTCGTACACTTTTAGCCAGTAGGCTAAATAGCTCACCAACTTCACCTACTAGACCTGTCAACGCATACATTTCAGTAGCCGATTCCAAACGGAAGCTCATTGCCTCCGCTTGGTATTGATTAAGAGTAAAACCTTCACTCATTATGCGTACTTCTTATTCAGATAGTCCAGCGAGACAGGCATCAGATCGAACTGGCCATCATTCACTTCGTGAAGCATCAGGATGCCACGCCAGTGCTTATTACCTTGAGCGCCAAGATAGTCTTCATCATGCTCATAGCAACTACCAGCGATAATGGAAGTGAGACGTTTACCATCAGCACGACCACCAGTGTGAATCTGTAAGCCTTGTTGATGACCAGAGATACAGCTCATATTCGTCTTACGGAACTGAGCAGCAGCAGTGGAAGCAGGACGACCAGCAACACCAGTGACGAAGTAGTGACTGAAAGCAACACCTTCAATTACCACTACATCCAGGAAGTCATACACTTCATCCCAGAACGAGTTGTACTTCAGGTCTTCAACCTTCAGCATACCTTCTAGTTTCGGATCACTATTCACCGCACGATTAATGCGATTTTCATGATTACCAATCAGCATAACAGTACGAGGATTGTAAATCTTCTTCTTGTTACGAGCTTGTTGGAATTGAAGGGCAGTCAGAGGAGCAAATAACACCTCTTGTGCTTCAATCACACTTCGAACATCGTTGACATATCGACGACCTTCGAAGGATTTCTTACCTACGTCATAGGAAGACAAACTAGGCATGTCAGCCATGTCACCAAGGTTCACGACCACATCAGGTTGCTTGTCGATGATGTATTGACCAATTTTGTCTACATAAGCCAGATCAACACCCGGCTTGACTTGCATATCAGGAATTACGAGAATTTTCATACTTTAATAACCACAACTTTCTTGTTAAGTTTTTGCATTTCTTCAATCATGTTTTTAGTACCTCGGGAGACACCGTCATGAATTGCAATCAGTGCGTCAGCATATTTAGCCATTTGTCGATTACGAATGTAACCAGCACCTCTACCGTTGCTGTCCCAATCTGCAGGAAATTGTTTTATAGGTATGTTACGAGCTTTTGCCCACATTTCACCAAACCTATCTACACCCTTAGCCGTACCAGAAACAACTTCAGTAATTTCATCTTCATAATCGTTGATGATTTGACTGACAATGTTGTAATCTTCTATACTACGGCTTCCGGCAATGATGACTTTCAAACTTTAATCCTTGCTGTATAGGATATAGGGAAAAGCTCTTCAACTACCTTAGCAATTTTCTGAGCTACGATACGACTTTCGTGTTGTGTGTGAAGGTCTAGTCTTAAGACCAGCATATCAAGGAAAGCACCAAGAGTTCCAGACCAAATCCATTCAGTCATAGTATTCTGCGGAAGCACCATACGAGCCTGTTCAGGTGCAACATTCTGACTTAATAGGAATTTATATGTAGAGAGTGCTACTTCTGTTGATTGTTCAATATCAGATTGAACATACACTGACGTATCAGCATCTACAAATCCATCGGAACTACCTTGTTTTACATTCTCAGCTCTAAGTCTCCATTGATGTTTATGGACATAGAATTCAGGTTCTTCATCCACATAACGTCTACTCACTTCGTTCCACGGCATGAACTTGTGTTTAACAAGCTGACGAGCAACGAAGATAGGAGCCTTCACACGAAAGGAGAGGAATGCGTGATTGAATGGAGAGAAGTGCTTATGTTTAGCGAGATAGTTGATGAGTTTAACATCTCCATCTTTTAAAACACCTTCTCTATATTCTTGATACTGTTCATCCCAGGCAAACGAAGATTCTTTATGAAAACTCACCCTAGCAGCATTTACTACAGTAAGATCACTGCCGTAGCCACCAAGGTAAGTTACTTCAATATCACTTACTTTCATCTTTAGGATACCAACGATCATCAAGATCAGGACGATTCTTTTGCATCCAATCCAAGAACATCACACAACAGGCTAAATGACCTGTATGAGGAAGTCCCGATTCTAGGTCTGTATCTTCACCACGATTGATGGCGCCAAGATGTCGATAAGCGGCAGAGATAAGGCGACGATAACTAATACCGTTGCGCCAATTATCAGCAGCGTACTTAGCAGCACCAAACCCCAGAACACGAGCAACCTCTTCAATAAAGTCTGGATCAACAAGAGCAACAGGTGCTTTATCTTGGTCATATTTAGTTCCTGAATTAAGCTGCGACAAGATGGAACCCCCGTTGTTTCATTTGCTCTGCAAAGGCATTCTTGACAATATGACGCTCATCTAGCGGTACTTGTGTAAAATAACCTAGGATTAGAGAAGCCCCTTTAGGACTAATACGACGTTCCTTGTTGCAATAGTCTTCAGCAATGTTTGCTAACACTACGCTACGATTACGAGTACGAAGAGCTACATCTTCAATATCGTTGAATAGAGAAAAACCTTTGTAATTATCGTCGTTCATTAAATTTCCTTTGTTCGTTTTCTTGTTTTGTAAGAGATTTGTGACATGGCTTACACAATACCTCTAGACCGTCTTCTTCACAGAATAGTCGGTTAATTGTCTCATCCCAACTGTCAAAGCCAGTAATTGGGATTACAGGTTGGATGTGATTGACTTCAACATTCTTAAGTGTGAACTCGTTCTGGCAATTTGCACACTTATAGAATGTAGCAACTCTTCCTGACTCTGGATTGACCCTGCTACCAACTTTTGCGCGGCTAAGTACCCGATATTTTGGAGGCCATCTCTGACTGATACTTCGTAGTCCTCCTTTGACAAAGGAATGAAATCTACTTTCGGTCCACTCTCCGTTATTCCTTGTTTTCTCTTTAGGCATTCTGAATTGATTCGATCACACGTCTAACCATGTCTACATCATCGTAATCTAACTTACTCCAAAACTCCATTGCTTCATGTAAGGAGTAACCTGCATCGGTTAGATATTCAATGAATTTTGTTTTACTCATTTGGAAATTCCCACAAAATAGGTTTACCATTTTCGTCTAATTGACGAGTCATATGTAATAGACGTCCTTGCTCAAGCAAACGTTCATCACCTAAATCCCCATGAAGGGCTCTGTATGCCTCTCTGACGCGTTTAAATGCTTCAGCAAGGGTAGTGACACCATCAAGGATTTTCATTGCTTTAACAGGCCCAGTTTTACCACCAAGTCCAGGAATACTATCCACTGGATCACCTGTTAAACATTGGGCATAGAAGAAGAGTCCACCATATCCCTTGATCTTGTCTTTCTTTTCACTAAGCTCAACCTTTCCAACTTCGTCAACCAACAATGGGCCGAACTGAGGTTGGTTTCCAAGTTCCCATCCATAATGCCATCCTGGCACTGAGCGTAAGTCTTTATCACGAGTGCATATGATGGTTGATTCTGGACGTTTCGTCTGTTCGATTGCCATAGCATCATCAGCCTCATATCCATCGGTTTCGACATAATCGTATACCCCTTTGATATATGCTTTGATGTTCTTGTAATGCCACGGCTTTAGGCCTGGACGTTCTTTATAAGGAGTGGTTTTGGCAAGTTCAAATCGAAAATTGTTCTTACCTGTTAGGTAGAGGATAGGAGGTTCCGTAGCCTCTACCATTGCACAGATATTGTTGATTCGATTTGTCAGCAGTTCTTCTACGTAATCAAACGAAGGAAATCCTGCTTCTTGCCAGCCAGCTTCCGCTGCATAACCAATCTCATATAAGAGAATATCTAATCTGCGTCAATAAGTGGAATTCTCATCGACGCCCTCCTTTCCGATACTGTGCCTGATAATATGACAATTTGCACATAACATGATACATTTTTTCAATTCAATCCACATTCTTTCTTCACTCCCGGCCATAGCATAGCTCGGATTCACATCCTTTTCTTTAGGATTTAAGTGATGAAATTGAAATACACAATTCTGGAATGTTTTACCACAATCGTGACATTTTCCACCGAAATAATCAACAGCTTGTTGTTTCTTACTTCTATTACGTTTATTAGCAATCTCTTGCCTTTTACGTCTGTTATCTGAATACCATTTATTTATTCGTTCAGAATAACATGGTTTACAAGTTCCAACGACACCATAAGTGCATTGTTTGTTTTTATGGTATTCAGATATTGGCTTCTCAATGCCACATTTTTTACATATTTTAGTTAAAATCATACTTAATGAGAGTATAAAATATATTATACTCTCATTATCTTATTAATTCGACATTTTAATATGTATTATCAGCATCTAGAAGTGGCTGTCGCATCAATACGGCAGATCGTCTTCTTCAAAAGCTTGCTGTGCAGGGTCTTTAGCTTGCTTAGGCTTCTCGGCTTGTTTAGCAGGAGCTTTAGCAGGCTTACCGCCAGCCAAGGCAGCTTCCAGAGGAGAACCCTGGTAGTTTAGATTGGACTTGATCTTGTCCTGGAGCCACTGAGGCAGAGCGTTGAACACTTCCACATCAGGATTCATCAGGTCAAACACCTTACTAGGGTTCTTCAGTTCCGGACACTTGTCCGCATCCTTGGGACGCATAGCAGCCACACTAGCCACATTCGTATACACTTTATCACCAGAGGCGTTATTCACCAAGGTGACATTGATAGGCATACCAATACATTGCGACCAGTCACCCTCAAAGTTTTCTTGAGGATCGAAGGCATGATAGCGCACTGTACTTTTGGCCTTGTCAGCTTTCAGATTGTGCAGAACGAAAGTTTCGCTAACCCACCGAGGTTTGTCCTCGACTTCGTTACCTTCTTCGTCCACCATGAACACATCAACCAGTTCATACGTCAGCATCAGTTCTTGAGCCGGAGGCTTCTCTTGCCCCTTGTAAGGACGTTGAGCTTGGACACCCAGATCGAGGATTTGAACGAGACGTGCGGGATAGACACCCGGCTCAATGATCGGTTGAGCGATTCGATTACCACCGGCATTGCCGGCATTCTTAGCGTTAAGACCCATGATTAATTATTAAAAGAGATTGTTGCAAATTGAATTTGAAATAGGGGGTAGATTGTAACGTCGCCAGTGCTTTCAAATACAGCTAGGACGTTATCGTGCACCTTATAGCCGCGCACCGCTTTACTGAGGCTCAAGCCTCCGTTCACCATGTTAACTTCTACATTAACAGATTTTGGTTGTTCTGCTTCTTCAGACATTAGTGAATTTCATACCAGTTCTTTCCGATGGAGCCTTCTCCAGCATGAGGACATGAGATATTAAAGAATTCGCCAGCCTTACGTATTGCATCTTCCATGATGTGTTTAACATCTTCTGCAATTTCAGGACGGCACTCAACGGTATATTCGTCGTGGTACCAACAAACAACGCCGTAGTCTATTTCCCAACGATACTTCTTAGATAAGTCAGCACACATAATGTTGTATGCTTTTGCCATGTGAATGGCCTCGTCAGATTGTAAGAGATAAACTAAAAGCTGATGTTCTGAAGGAACACGGATTGGTCTACCGTCTAGACCAGTGATACGTCCATCGAAATATTCCATTCGATTGAACTTAGGATTGAAACGTTGCTTAGCCGTTGATCGCCATTCTTTTGTCAAACGCTCCATCAATGCGCCAAGACCGTCAAGACCTCGATAGAGCCGATCACGGAGATCAGCGCCTGATCCTGGGGGTTTCTTAGCTGTTTTTGCAAGCTTTGCATCTCCTCCTCCGAACAAGAGACAATACATTGTGTTCTTAGCAATGTCTCTTGATTCAAGGTCACCAGCTCGCTGGGTGAGAGTGTGAGGGTCAGTACCATCTTCTTTCTTTCCAGACACCATCGCATAGATGAACTCAGGATTGTTCATCCGTGCAGCAAGTTGTCTTAGTTGATTACCTGCTGAATCACATCCGACCAGGGTATAGCCGTCGGCACTGGTGAAGATTCTCCGCATCTGCTTTCCGTAGAAGCTAGATGGCTTAGGGATGTTGACGATGTTACGGTGGGTTGCACGTCCGGTAACTGCAAGAGTGTTAACGACACTTGCAATTCGTCCATCCGGTCGAACAAGTTCACGTAAACCCTCAATAATTCCACGCCTTTGTCGGCATTGCACCCGTCTAGCAACAAGCTTTCCAAGCTTGCCTTCAATCCCTTCAAAAGGGTCGTCTTTGCTGAGCTTAGGGCTAGTTCGCTCGCCAGCATCATTGGTGTTCCATTCAATAGGTTCCCATCCTAAAGATAAGAGGAAGTTCTTTGTTTCTTCGTTGGAGTTTAGGTCTACTTTGCGAAAAGAGACACGAGAATAACAGCCAACGACGGGACGAAGAGAAGGGTCAATACCGTTATCAATACACCAGTTAAGAACAGACGCCGAATATTGCCCGGACTTGAGGAAAGGTTTTTTGATGTACTTGATTTTACCTGAGACTTTTTGTTCATTTATCTCCAAAATATCGGGGAGTTTGGGTGTAATCACCCTGTCGATTCGCTCAATCCATTTGGTAAGTTGTCTGATACACATCTCCATGTGCTCAATATCAACCTTCCATCCATACTCTTCTTGCTTCTGGAGATTTGTGAACAGTTCGAATGAGAGGAGGAATGCGTTACGCCAGTTACCACCCTTGGCTTCCTTTAGTAGTTCATCGTATACTAGGTCGAGAATCTCTACATCCTCAGTACAACGATGAAGCATTTCCTCGGAGAAATTCTCCCAGTCATCATGTTCGGGTTTACCTCTACCAACCCGATAGCCCCATGCCTCAATAGAATGTGGGCCGGCTCTACGATTTGGACAGTGAAAAGGTAGTAGTCTATTAGGGTCTAGTAACCTACTCATGATGAGCGTATCTACTACTTTACCTTTAAACTCCCAACCATAGAGCTTCTTTAACAACGGAAAGTCATAACCAATCCCGTTGTGAGCAATAAGAACATCGAATGTTCCTAGATGGTCAAGTAATGCCTGGATTTCATTAGGGCGAAATTGTTTGACCCCTGCACCCTTCGTCTTAACAACACCGCAATGAACGCGAGTTGCTACATCGAGAAATCCGTTGGCTTCTAGGTCGAACAATGCTATTTTCATTTGTACAATTCTTTTAGTTCGTTACGGAACCTTTGAATGATTTGATGAGCCGTCTTATATGGTATGTTGGTAATACGACTGATATCAATTGCTGAGTATTCATGACGGAAGTATAATGTTAACACTTCAATCTGAATAACACTCTTCGTCTCAATCAGTTCGAAGATTTCCCTCATGACGTGAGTAGGAAAATGGGGGCATGCTAGGGATTCCGCTTCTTCTTCAGCTTCCTCGTCTATACCAACATACCCCCGTTCTTCATTTTGATATTCACGAAGGCAATTGTTCAATATCGTATTGAACCATTTGTCAAACACTTCACCATTGAAACTTGAAGCGTAACGAATGCTACGCTCATAAGCTGTCTGAACGATATCTTCTGCACCGTGGAAATTACCACCGATACGAAAAGAAGTACGCTTAATCAGCCTATCTTTGTTTTCAATGTAGTGTTTTTCGATATCAGGAATGTTCATATATCTGATTTATTCCTAAATATCGACATTAACAGCTGTGATCACAACCATACCCTAACTGACAATCCATGCTACAATATCCTGATTGATTTTCAACCTTGTCAATACAAGATTGGCAAACATAGATGTGATTAGAAGGCGTGCCTAAGTCTTCAAAGTCTTCTGCTTCCCCAACATTTTCACATCCATTGTATTCACAACAAACTAACATTAATGAATCTCCTGAAACAATCCTGTACGATGATCCCAATACAATCGGAACCTACCAACTTCGCCATATTCACGATCCTCTAACAACACAAGTGTTCTCAGATTTCGCTCTTCCACTGTGAGATTAGGATCACGATTACCTTCAAGACCAAGCATGAGATTACAAGAGCGAGCCATAGCGCGGCTGCCTGCAAATTGAGAGGAAAGGACTTCCCCTCCCCGTTCATGAGGTGGTCCAGAGTCAGGATTACGTAGGTGACAGAAGATAAAGATAACCACATCAAGGTCCAGGGCCATTGCGGAGAGTTCCTGAGCGATTTCTTGGAGTTTAACATTAGCTGCTGCTGCCTCTAATCCATTGGTTAAATTAGTGATTGGGTCAATGATGATGGCTTTACATCCGTTAGCAGCTGCCAAACGGATATCGGTCTTCAGACTTTCCCAACCAACGTGTTGATACAGGTTAAGCATGAACAACTTGTCGTCCATAATCTTACCTGCCTCATCGTATGCTACCTCATCAAATGGAATATTCGGATCATGAAAAATCTTACCCACTAGCTTACCTGCTACGAGTTTGTAAGTTTTCTTATTCGATTCTTCCGGCTTTGCTAGGAACACTTTCCACCCATGAACTTTCATGAAGTGTGACGCCAAGGTGTTAACAATTTCACTCTTGCCCTGCTTTTGACCGGCACCGATATAGATTGTTTCACCTGTACGAATTCCACGAGTGGCTCTTGTAATGTGATCCCAGGGCCAACTAACACCGAACCGAGGAGGTTCTTTAGCAGCCTCATGAAGCTCACTAGCTGACACAATACGTGTGTTCTTAGGCTTCTGTGAATTGAACTGCACAGCGTTGTAACACGCTTTGCTACGTCCATCAATCAAACACTGATTTGCATCTTTAGAAGGAAGAGTAGCGATGAGCACATCGGGAATGAGCTTTGCTACATCCTCAGCGGCTTTCTTGCCAACGTCATCCATGTCGAAGACTAGGATGATTTCTTTAAAGACCTTGCGAATTTCTGGAAGTAGCCTTACTAAATCTTTGGAAGCACTGCCTGCTCCGTTGGCGAGAGATACAATACTCGGATTTAGATCAGCATAAGGAGTTCCTTTATTATGGTCTTTGAAGATTTGATAGAGAGCTACTGCGTCTAGCTCACCTTCAGTTACGAACAACTTCT
>Ga0209229_10000195_pt1 | contig 23710 bp, 33 predicted proteins | sample SanBayMetagenome_FD_187466 | JGI IMG/M metagenome (GOLD analysis project Ga0209229, IMG submission 187466) | Freshwater and sediment microbial communities from dead zone in Sandusky Bay, Ohio, USA (SPAdes) (version 2) | ecosystem: Environmental > Aquatic > Freshwater > Lentic > Sediment... | reverse complement strand
AATTGTCTGCCAAGGTCAAATCTTCCGGCTGGAGATGTTCCTCTCACAAACAAGCCACCAGAACCAATTACTGAAGATCTTATAAAAACTTGCGGGTCATCATATGCCGCGCCATATTGCGCAGAAGAAAAGCTGTTCGGTGTTCTTGTCGGGTTAATCTCGAAACTAAATTCAGTATATGCAGTAGGATTTTGCTTTGTAACAACTGGTACAAATGCAAATGTTTCCTGCTCAACCGTCAAAAGAACCTGTGCCATTTATATTGAAATATTTGCAAGAACTCTAACATATCCAGCGGCAATTATTTTAATAGGGACAGAAAGATTTCCAGTAGTGAGCGTTGTAACTGTTTTTGATGTAGTGCCATCTGCAAATGTGGCGCTGTTAGTATCTAACTGTAAAGTTACACTGCTTGCTATCCTTGCGCCAGAAAAATTAAACGCGCTAACCAATAGATTAGTATCTACTGTAGTTCCAGAATATGTTATGCTGGGATTCTGAAATTCTACCGTTAATGTAGAAGAAATTGTGGGTGACACCACGTGCAAGTTCGCGTTATACGAAGTATTTGCTTCTGAAATCCATATTCTTCCAGTTTGATCCACCGCAATAAAACGTGGATCAACCGATAGACTAGATCCAAGAATATATCTTTCTAATGCCGCATCCCAGTACAGAAAGCCTACTGATCCAGCAAGTGGGGCAATTATATTAGAGAAGTTGCTTGAGGTTGGTAATAGAGCCTTAGGTCGCAATGATGCGTTTACAAATGTGGATGACACATATTGAATAGAAGTTGGTGATGCAGTTGCACACTTGTATACATGTATTGCATAATCTGTTGCCGGTAGAGTTGTATTAGGCGCATTGTCTACAGCCCCAACGCATATGTACGTGTTACTTCCAGACTGGAAAGCCCATGTTCTTAGCGTAAGCTGGGCAGATTGCGTTAATGTTCCAGGTGATGAAGCTGCGCCGGTTGGGGTTACATTTGTCCATGTTGGCGATGAGCCTGGAGAATTTGCATCAAACTGAATAACTGCAAAAGAAATCTTGCTACCTGTAGCAGCTGCGTGTTCTCCCATAAATGATGTGAAAATTGAACCACTCGTATTAATGGCATGAGATGGATAGTAAGCTGGGCCACTAGTTGTTAAAGGACGCGCATTCGTACCACGCCATACCCAAGCACCAGTGGCCTTTTCAAGGTTACCAACAGAGTGAGTATGGGCAGTTGTTGTTGATCCACTTGACGTCGCAGCATAAAAATAAAAATGAGTTGCGCTTTCGTGTATGAGTACTAAATTAGATGCGCTGGTGCTTTGACCTAGTGAAACTATACTAGTTGAAGTTCTATTTGATGGGTTTACGTTTCTAATTTTGTACGCACCTACGCGGGCGCGATCACCTGATGTAGTCGCGTTACTATATGGATAATAACCATTCCAAAGCGTGTATACATTATTAGCATCACGCTCATAAAATATGCCACCGGCACCTCTATCAAATGGGTTGTCATAGCCGCCTGTTGCTCCACCTAAAAACTGCAACGTGCTAAGGTTGTAAAAATTTGCTGAATCCCAGTCAAGCGAACCCGCATAAAAAGAAGTAGGCCCGATCATAAATGTATTGGGGTTATTAACCATTTGGTAACCATAGAACACACGACCTTGACCAGAATCCAAAAGAGTAGCATCAAAGGCACCAAATGAAATGGACATCTCTCTTCCCCAGGCGTGATTATTCTGCCAGAATCTATTTGTCATTGGGAAAAGAGGTAGAGCATTATCAGTTCGCGAGAATCCGGCTGTTGATGATGGCCATCCTTGATTAAAAAGAGGGGCTAATGTCGATGCATCGTGTGCCTGGCCCTCTATGAATATCTTTCCTGGTGTTTCTATGATTCCTGGCTGCTGGAGGATAGCTCGCTGAACTTTAAATATTGCCATGTTTATTCCCGATTGATGGTATTTGAATATTTATTAAGATTATTTATCTGACCGGTCACTTAAATTCCGATGCTTGTATTATGCCCTAGACAATCAGACTATCTGAATCATTTATTTTTCCATATTCTGCCAGTTTCAACCATAATTGGTTTAGAGCCAAGGGCAGAATCTTGATGTATGAATCCAGATTTAGAAAAATGTTTAAAAAAATCTTCTGTCATGTCCTTCTTAAACATACCCCTAGGAATCACATGAATAGGAATCATGATGTCTCCATTAATCTTCTCTGATGCCATAGATCGTGCTCTACCTTCGTGGCCTACTATCTTTACCTGTAAAGCACTGCCCTTTTTCCATTCATCCATATTGGCGGTTATGTAAAGAGTGGGACTACCAAATGGAATGTTATCAAGCATTTTTTGGGCTATCTCAGTAGCATCCTTCTCTCTATCTTCTTTACTAACGATCTTTAGAAAATCAGATGGCTTCATCTCAATTACGAAACCATGGTAAAGTACTTCCTGATTATTTGGGGTCTGGCCTTTTCCATACTCATTATCGAAGATTGTTTTTCCAATTATAAAAGCTTTGTCAATATTACTTATGCTTGGCGGCCGCAGCTTTTGCTTTTCCTCTTCTGTATAAGGTTGGCCATAAGAGCGAGAATTTTCAAAAAGATGCCTAAGTTTCATAATCAGATTCCAAGAGCCGCAAAAACTTCATTTGATTCTGGTGTAGGATCTCCGCTTAACTGCATTGAAAGAGCATAATATTTTTTACCAGTAATAAGTATGTCATCATACTCTTCGCGTATGACTATTTCTAAATCACCCTGAGACGAAAAAGAATGTGGCTTAAGTCGCTTGAGCACATCAGCCATCGCAGCGACCTTTACATCATAAGGTTCATTTTCATGTTTCATCAGTATTTCATCTGATTGATCATGTATCTCATCAAATACATAACCATATTTTACTTTTTGGAATATAGTTCCAACCCAGCCATCAACAGGAAAAATAGTATAAATGTCACCCCAATCTTCGGCAGTTAACCGTGATGTTGTGCAGAAAATAGAATTTCCTCTGTGCGCTTTCAATCCTAAATTCATCATTGCATCATTTATTAGCGCGTGCTGTTTTGCAGGCATAAAGATTGGCATTCTATCGGGTCTTATGCTTGCTTCAGCAAAATGAACAGCTTTTCCTTTTAATTCCTTTATTCCTCTAAAGATAGGTTTATGTGTGCTTCTGTATGCGCCAACAAAAGTAGAGCATTCCTTTTCTAGCAGCTTAGCGATAGCAGCAGGATCTTTTTCCCGGTGCTCTTTTGCGCTGTATGAATCTTCAAGTAGCTCGATGACTTTCATTCTTCTCTGCTTTCTGCTGCTATAGCATGATCTATTTCCCAATACTCCTCTGGAAAGTATTCAACTTCTAGAAGGTTTGCAGGTACTGCGCGAGGAACAACTATCTGCTCATCATCGCGCTGGATGCCATTCTTGTTAGATGGATAGGTTCCATAAAGCTGGACTAGATCGGCCCACTTTGCTCTAAACATCGTGGCCTCATCCTTGCTCACATGGTAGTAGGTGTGCTCTGGTTTATAAGCAAAGTATACTCCAGGCCCTATCTGACCGGATTTGCTTGGTTTTAACCCGTGCTTCTGAATGCTTATTAGCCCACTTTTTAGATTTGGTAGGTAGCTTGCGTGATAAACGTATTTGCCAGGAGCGTCAGCTTCTAATAGTTCTTTAACTTTCACCTAAATACTCCATATTTTCCTGGAGGATGCCCAGCGGGGATATTCCCCCAAACCCATAAACTTGTCAGCTTTCTTGTGGGTATTTTTTTGCCATCCTTATTTGTTTTGTACATGGGTCCATCAACCCCACTCATTCTTGACACAAATGAAATTTGACGATACATCCAGTTGATATCCTCAGTGCTCCACTCTGAAAATGGCTTGCTTCTCATTCTAAGAATAGCTCTAGCCGATCCTCTTCCAGTCTTAATTCCTCCTGCCTTCTTTGCTTCTTTTGGGCTAAGCCCTGCTTTTTTACCTTCATCGGTATCTAGAAATTTTTCCAACGTAGAAGATGGCATGTTGACTAGCTTACGCCAGCGCTTATAGTCAGCACGAAGTTGAACCGGATCTCTCTTGGCTTCTGTGAGAAGTTCTGCTACTTTCATGTTTGCCTTTCAAATGTTTTATTTGATGGGTACCAGCCCCACTCATATATTGATCCATCCGTATATAGATTTTTCGCACTAGTTATTTTGTGAAGAATTCTAAAATTGCCACCTAGATTATCTTCACCATGCTCTTCAGCATATTCCTTAGTAAGCGTAACCCAATCTCCAGGATTTATATCTTTCACTCCTTTTGGAACCGCGCGATATATTGATACTCCAGCATTTGGCTTACCGCGAAGTGATTTGATCTTGTTAATAATTCTAGAAGAATAAGGATAACCTTGACCATAATGTTTCACTGCATCAGGCCCATAGATGTCGTCGCCGTATGTTGCTGAAACATTATGAAGTGGCGAACCTGATTCTGCGTCTGGTGCAGAATGCTCGTGTCTATAATCTTCAAAAAGCTCATGTATTTTCATGAAGTTAGCCCAGAATGCAAAATTACTAGATATTTATTGAGATTTGATGCAAAATAACTGTTTACTTTTGCCAGGTTCATGTTATAATGCAAATGTAGACAGAAAAAGGATGACAAAAATGACATTCAAGAAAGGCGAACTTCTGAACAAGATGCTGGTTCTGGCTACGAACCGGCATGCTGGACAGTTCGACAAGGGTGGGAATCCTTACATCCTGCACCCTCTTGCGGTCATGCACCTTCTGGAATCCAAGGACGAGGAACTTCAGTGCATCGCAGTCGGTCACGACATCGTTGAGGATACTGGCGTTACGTACAATGAACTTCGTGAACACGGTTTCACTGAACGCATCATCAACGGGATTAAGTCACTCACGAAGGTTCCTGGTGAATCATACGAGGAGTACAAGGAAAAGGTCAAGGCAAATCCCGATGCGGTAAAGGTGAAGATGGCAGACCTGAAGCACAACACACGCATTGAGCGCTTGAAGGGAGTTACCCCCAAGGACATGGCTCGTATGGAGCGCTACTTTAACTTCTACATTGAACTTATTTCTCTGGATCAAAAATGAAAGTTTATGTTGTTGTTGCAGGTGGTGGTGAACATGCCGATGTCTGGAAATCAAATGTTTGCGCATGCCTTACAGAAGAAGCAGCTCATCTACGAGTTAATGAGCTTAAGCAACAGAGCGAACGTCTTCAGAAGATTTTGCCTTCTGTTAAAAGCACTTTTAACAAAGTTATAGAGCCTGCAAGCAAAAGAATGGAAAAAGTTCCACCAGCACCATCTAGAACATGGTGGGTTAATCAAGAAGGCAAAGAGTCTTATGATGAAGCTCTATTAAAATGGCGGAATGTTGCATTGCCGATTATGCAGCGTAACTCGCTGATTGATCAAGAGGCAACCCAGTTTGCAGTAACAGAAGCACGCAATGTCGCAATTAAGCTTGGATGTAGTGATAATGACCTCTTAGTGCTTGGATTCTCTGGAAATACTTTCTCACAACACGCTTCCAGCCTGGGTGACTATTTTTATTATGAAGAATTGATTTGTTTGGAGCAGAAATGAATATCTTCGAAAAGATCTACAACTCAAATAGCATGACTCGCATTGATTATCTGTGTGAGGAGCAAAACCTTGAGCTGAATAATCCGGCGGTAGCTGCTCTCAAAAAGATCTATGAGAGCAATGATCTTGACGAGCGGCATGCTATCTGCGCTGAGTGGATGGGATACAGCGGAGTTGCTCACATCCTATATGCTAGGGCTGAAAACAAGAAGAATTGGGGTACTGATTGAAGTCAAGTTTACACCAGGTTGTGTTTCTTGATAAAATAATCTCTCTAACTTTTGGAGAATGAAATGGTAACAGTATCCTGGGAAACTGTGCAGGTTTGGAAATCTGCTGGAATCAACATGAAGTTCATCCGCGTTAAGGGCGGCTACATCGTTCAACTGCGATAAGAATATGGTAAAGCAAAAGACAATCGAACAAAAGTTCAGGAAGCTGAACGAGGTGGAGCACGTTCTGCTCCGCCCTGGCCGTTATATCGGCTCCATCACTCCCCATACTGAGACCACGTTCACGTATGATCTCAGTTCTAAGCGCATGGTCAAGCGCGAGGTCACATACAATCCTGGCTTCCTCAAGCTCTTCGATGAGGTTATCTCTAACTCCGTTGATCACTCGAAGCGTCCGGAAGGTAAGCATCTTGACGTGATCCGCGTTGATGTTGATCCTCTTGAAGGTTCCATCAGCATCTACGATAATGGTGGTATCCCCGTTGTCAAGCACAGCGAGTACAACCAATGGGTCCCTGAGATGATCTTCGAGCTGCGAGCTGGCTCAAACTTTGACGATGATGATCAGTCTATGCTCACTGGCCAGAATGGTGAGGGCGCTGCTCTTACCAATATCTTCTCGAAGAAGTTCATTGTAGAAACTTGTGATGGCAAGAACAAGTTCAAGATGGTCTTTGAGGAAAACTCTCAGGATCGCAAGCCTCCTAAGGTATCTCCTGCTGAAGGAGCTAAGGGTTATACTCGCATCACCTACTTCCCTGATTGGGAAAAGCTAGGTACGAGCTTCTCTGAAGATAACATGACAATGCTAATGAAGCGCGTTGTTGATGTTGCCGGCCTGAACACACACTTGAAGGTTTACTGGGATGGTGATCGCATTCCTACTCGTGCTTTCAAGGACTACATTGAGATGTACGTTCCTGCTGGAGAAGAATACGCTTACGATGAATCTGAGCACTGGAAGGTTGGTGTTGCCAGCTCTGATGACGGCTTCCAGCACATCTCATTCGTGAATGGTACGCACACCAAGATCGGCGGAACGCACGTTATGTATGCCGGCATGCAAATCTGGGAGCGCATCCGCGAACATATCAAGAAGAAGCACAAGGTTGATATCAAACCATCTGAGCTTCGTCAGCACATGACGTTGTTTATTGACTGTGCTATCGTGAATCCTCGCTACTCCTCGCAGACTAAGGAGGACCTTATCACGGAAGTTAAGGACTACAAGACGTCATGGGATGTTCCCGATAAGATGATTAACAAGATCGTCAAATCGACCATTATCCAGAACATCTTGGACTGGGCTGAAGCGAAGGCTCGTCAAGAAGAGCTAAAGGAACTACGAAAGCTTAACAAGGAAACTGATAAGGCTGATCCTCGCCGTGTTGAGAAGTTCTCTGATGCTCTTGAAAAGCGTGATCGTCACAAGTGCGTTCTTTTCCTTACCGAGGGCGATTCTGCTGCCAAGGCAGTTCAAGCTGGTCGTGGAAAGAACCCATATGTTGGCTCCTTTCCTCTACGTGGAAAGCCGCTTAACGTTCGTGAAAAGGAAGTGAAGCGAATTCTTGAGAACAAAGAGATCAAGAACCTTCTCACGATCATCGGTCTAAAGCTTGGAGAAAAGGTCATGTCAGTGAACGATCTTCGCTTTGGCAAGATCGCGTTCACTACTGATGCTGATGTCGATGGTGCACACATTAGCGGTCTGCTCATGAACATCTTCGACCACTTCTGGCCCGAGCTGTTTACACTTGGAGTAGTAAGTGTGTTCCGCACTCCTCTGCTGAAGGTCACTCTAAAGGATAAGACAGTTCTTGAATTCTTCACTGAGCGTGAGTTCAAGCTCTGGGAAAACAAGGAAGGACATAAGCTCAAGGGCTGGAGCCTTAAGTACTACAAGGGACTTGGCACCTCAACTGCAGCTGAGTTCAAGAAGTACTTTGAGAACATGGAAAATTATCTCTTCAGTATTGAGATGGCCGATCGCGAGGATAAGGATGCTATCGATCTTGCATTCAATGGTCAGCGAGCAGATGATCGTAAGGCCTGGCTAGAATCTCCGGCTGCAAACTTTGAAGACTTTATCTCGGAAGCTGCATGATTATTTCAAAGAAGAGCGGGCTAACCGGAAAGATGAATTTCATGGACCTTCCGGTAACCCAAGAGCAGCTCGACAGGTTTCAAAATGGGGAGCTTATTCAGCACGTCCTGCCCGATCTTACTGCAGCCGAACGAGAATTTCTAATTACTGGTTCTACTCCTGAAGAGTGGGACGAGCTATTTGACGGCGAAGAATAAGTTTTCTTTACTAAACATTCAGGTTATAATTACACATGGCTACTAAACCAACCACTCAAATGCAACAAACTGCCCGTCGAATCCGCGTAAAGCATTTCATGAACTCTGCTTTCAAGGAGTTCTCACTTTATGACAATGTTCGATCTATCCCTCTTCTATTTGATGGAATGAAGCCATCTCAGCGGAAGGCAGTGTATGGTATTCAGCTTCGCGGTGAAAATGCCGCAGAAATTCAAGTTGAGCGAGTAGCGGCTCAAGTTGCCGCAGTAACAGACTATCACCATGGCGTTGGAAGCCTGGAAGGTACTATCATTGGTATGGCAAATGATTATGCTGGTACCAATAACATGAACATCTTCATCCCTAGTGGACAGTTCGGATCTAGGCTTACAAAGGAAGCTGCTGCAGGCCGGTACATCTTCACGAAGTTCTCTCCCTTCTTCCGTCAGCTCTTCAAGAAGGAAGATGACAGCATCCTGGAAAATCTGATGGTTGATGGCGAGAAGATTGAGCCACGCTTCTACATGCCGCTTCTTCCAATGATGCTTATCAACGGCGCGCAGGGTACAGGTACTGGTCATGCGTGTTTGATTATGAACTACAATCCCACACAGATCCGTGATGCTTGCATGAAGGTGGTGGATGGTAAGGCTCTAAAGAAGGGTGCTCTTGTTCCATGGTATCGAGGCTTCAATGGAACTATCGAGCGTAATTCTGAAAGTGGGCAGGTGGTTATTACTGGAAAGCTTCAGGTTGTAAATTCTGTTACTATCAAGGTCACAGAACTTCCTATCGGAACGTACCTTGACCAATACAAGGATCACTTGAACAATCTTGAAGAAGCTGGCTTCATCAAGGACTTTGAAGATCGATCCACTGAGGAAGGCTTTGACTTTACTATTAACTGCCCTCGCAGTACTACCGCTCTTAGTGAGGAAGAGCTCTACAAGAAGTTTAAGCTCATCTCACGAGACACCGAAAACCTGACCCTCTGGAACGAAGATGGTGTGCTTGAACGCTTCGATACTGTTGAGGACATCATTGAGCGCTTCGTTGTCTGGCGCCTAGCCCGCTATGAAGATCGCCGCCAGAAGCTTATCGCAGATACAGCTGAATCAATCAGGTGGATGTCTGAGAAGCTTCGCTTCATTCTGTTCTATCTTGCAAACGTTGATAGCTTCAAGAACAAGAAGAAGGATGACCTGATCGCTCTTCTCATGAAGAATGACTTCGTAGATTACGATCGTCTTCTTCAGATGCCAATGTGGAACCTTACTAAGGACAAGATTGATGAGCTGAAGAACCAGATTGCCGAAGAACAAAAGTATCTCGCGCAGCTCGAAGCAGATACTGCTTCTGAAATGTACAAGCGCGAGCTCAAAGATTTCAAATATGTTGGGTAAATTGCAAGGAGTTGGCAAAATGAACCTAATTGACACTAGTACCGCCGTTTGGAATAGAGCTAAGAAGACGAAGCCATTGCGCGCTAAGCCCATGGTAAGCTTGCTTGTTGATAAAACAGTTATGACAAAGTTTCTTTTGGATACTCTAGAGGCTAGAGAACCTATTAGTCCAAATACTCTTTTCTGCATTGGTGAAGCAGGTGATGCTTGGCAGCAGACACCTGACAAGATGCTTAAAAAGTACGACGTAGTAAATATTGACACAGAAGGATGGATGATCTGCAACCCTAAGCCCGAGAACGAAGTTCACTTTTTTGAACTTACTCCAGATAAGTATTCTGCTCCATATGGTAGTGAGCTCTATATTCGTGGTCTGTGGGGAGAAGAAATCAATGGTGAAAAGAATATTCAACGTTGTCTTCCTGGAGACTTTGTATGCCGCCAACCACATGATTACAATGATCAGTGGGTGGTGCGACGCAAGCTATTTCTAAATACTTATGTAGTTATTGGCAATTAAGAATATTTCTTCATGAGAGATTTATCGAGATGAGCAAGAGCTTTACATCTATCATTTCATGGTTTCTAGTTCCACTATTATTGCTTGGACATTACTACACTCAGCACCCTGCTTTTGTTTTTATCTTAGGATGTATAAGCACATTAGTGATCTTTATATTGGCTGGGGCTTTCTGTGTCATTCTTTCTGAAAGCCAGTGGGATCCAAATGTACATGACACATTCAGGAAATTAAATGAATTTCCCAAGTGGAAACTTTTAGTATCACGAATTTTTCAAGCCACTGGATGCATTTATCTTCTTTACGCGCAGCAATTCATAGTGTTTATTTTATATTTCATCGCTGCTTTTGGCGTGTATGCTTTATGGCGAGCTGTAAAAAAGCTACATGAGGAATAATATATGAATGATTGTGAATTGTTATTCTGCGTGACATCTGATGATTGTGAATGGCAATATACTGTTTCTTCTACGGGCGTGGGCACATCTGATATTTACTGCGAGCATGGTCCAAGCAAAGCACTAGGTTCTTCAAAACCAACAGCATCTTTGCAAGAATGTCGGCTGACCGCATTCACTAAAATGAGCCGCACGAAAGAATTTAAACAATGGTATCAGCGTGAAATATGGAGTAGACTCGGTATCTTACAGATGATAGAAAGGGTTATTGCGGACGGAGTTAATCCGGAAAACTTAAGAATGGAAGTCAGGTTAAATGGCAAATGGATAGAAGTTCCATTAGATTCGCCTCTTTACGTTGATAGAGAAAATATTTCTGTAACATTAAGAACCCAATGAGAAACAGTGAAGCCAGAAAAATTCTAGGCGTAGCAAGTTCCGCATCTGCTGACGATATCAAGTCAGCATATCGTAAGCTTGCGATGAAGCATCACCCAGACAGAGGAGGTGATCAAAAGGAATTTGTAAGGATAAAGGAAGCATATGAGGCTTTAGAGAGATCAAATTTTTCCTCTGAAGATGCATCTAATCCATTTGATGGATTTCAATTTACTGGAAATTTTCCTTTTGGTGGATTCTCCATGCCATCTCGGCAATTAATCATAAAGGTACCGCTTTATGATGCATTTAATGGAGCCAGTAACAAAACTGTAAGCATTTTTGGAAAGCAAATAAACATAGATATTCCTGCTGGAGTTGGTCCAGAGGATGTAATCTATGAAACAGAAATCAATGGCAATCACTGCCAGCTACTGACCCAGATAGAATCAGAATACAAGATTGATTGGAATCCCGAATCACGTGGAAATGCAAAGATAGATTTCTTTGTGTCACCATTTAGAATGATTTTGGGTGGTTGGGCTGATGCTAGAACTCTAGATGGCACTGTTGTTTCGGTTAGAATTCCACCTGGACTAGAAGCAAATAAGATGCTAAAGGTTAAGGGAAAGGGTTACTGGAAAAACCGTAGATGCGATGCACGCGGTGATTGTTTACTAAGAGCTATTCCAGCTATTCAAAAGCTAGAAGATATTCCCCTTGATCAACTAAAAGAATTTTTAGGTGCGTATGAAAAACTCATCTCAGGTTCTAATTCTTGATTATCCAGGTCTAACTAAGATAGTAAGTGGAGGGCAGGTTGGTGCTGATATAGGTGCCCTCCACGCCGCCAGAGCACTCTCAATTAAAACTGGCGGGTGGGCTCCTCGCGGTTGGAGAACAGCGCTTGGCCCAAATCCTGGGCTGGCCGAGTTCGGGTTGCAGGAGCATTTTAGGACTGAATATAAGTTCAGAACAGAAAAGAATGTAGAAGACTCTGATGGAACCTTAATAGTAGCGTCTGACGTTTCCAGCCCTGGAACTTCACTTACTATCTCTTCATGCTATAAATTGAAAAAACCTTTCTACATCTTAAGACCATCAGAGATCAGCACTGAATCAGTTGATGCAGTAGTTTCATGGATAAAGTCATATTGCATTTGTGTGCTTAACGTGGCGGGAAATAGAGATAGGATGTTGCTGGGGGTGCATTACAATGCTGCTCTTAAAGCAGTATCCGGCATTATTACTCGTCTCTCTTCTGAATAAATCATTAAAATAAATAATCACTATAAATTTTCGGTAATCTAAATGACATTAACAGCACAAACAATAGCTCTCTTAGAAGAATCTATTCTGAAGCTAAAAAAGGATCTGAAGCCGATAGAGCAGGCTCTTCTTAACGCAAAAGAGGGGCTTTATATAACGCATGACAGTAAATCTAGTATAGTAGTCTACATAAGCGCAAAGTTTAAAGCATATATCCCAAAGCGCTATGACGGATGGGATGTTAAAACCATGGAATGGAAACCAGATGATGAATTACAATTGGAACTAGATTATGGGATAAACTTAGAATAATATCATCTTCATCGTAAATCATATCTTAGAAAGAAATATAATGGAAAAGGCATATCTAAATCTACTTCACCGAGTTCTCACCAATGGCGAGAGCAGAAATGATAGAACTGGAGTAGGAACAGTATCATTATTTGGCGAACAAATAAGATGTGATCTATCAAAAGAATTTCCGTTGCTTACGACAAAAAAGATGGCATGGAAGTCCATAGTCGGTGAATTACTATGGTTTCTGCGAGGTAGCTCTGATGAGCGCGAGCTGGCAGAAATAACGCATGGCACTCGTGACGGTGTGACAACCATCTGGACTCCTAATGCACTAGCACCATACTGGAAAAGCACGGCCGCGTTCGAAGGAGATCTTGGTAGAATTTATGGCGTGCAGTGGAGAAAATGGAAAGGTTATGACGTAGCATCATATTCAGATTTTCTTATCCATTATGGTGAAGAGAAACCAGCAACAACTTATCTAGGTGCAAAAGTTACGGTCACGGAATATGACCAAATTAAAAGTATTATAGACACAATCAAAAACAACCCAACTGATAGAAGGATGGTGCTGACAGCATTTAATGTTGCAGAAATAGATAAAATGGCGCTTCCACCGTGTCACATGTTTGCTCAATTCTATGTTTCAAATGATAAGAGATTAAGCTGCCAGGTTTACATTCGATCAAACGATCTTTTCTTAGGCTTGCCATTTAACATAGCATCATATGCTCTCCTAGTTCATATGCTAGCACAGGTGACATCAACTACTCCCGGTGATCTTGTTATTACTATAGGCGATGCTCATATCTATAAGAACCACGTTGTGCAGGTAAAGGAACAATTAACGAGAACACCGTTAAATCCTCCTCAACTTGTTCTTGATGAGCGTGTCAATGACATTGATTTATTTAATATGGATAGCTTTAAGCTTGTCAACTATGAAAGTCATGGCCCAATAACAGGTAAGATGGCAGTATGAAAAACGTTCAGGATGAATTAGTTGAGGCTCTTCAAATGCGGCTAATTGGGCTTAATGGTGTAAAAGTTCATTATGATGTCTGCAGCGCGTTCTCAACAAACACGGAAGATCTAGGAGAAAATTTCATAGTCAACCATGTAGCGCGTACATTTGACACCACACAGTTTGACAATCTTGTTTCTTTCTTTGAGCAAGAAGCTATCCACTATATACGCCACTTGCATGATGCTGGGGTAAAGGCTTCTGATTTATTTGTTCTTTTTAGAGAAGTCCCCGTTGCAGAAAAAAGAAATACAATTCGCTACATATCCATAGTTAGGAAAAAAATATGATGAACTGTTTTAGTCCAAATGACGAAATATCCTTTTCACTTCTAAAGAGTATCCCAAGAAAGGCTTTTCACTGGTTAAGCAGGCTCGAACAAGATCTTGCAGATGCAGGATCATATGAACATATAAGCTGGAAATTTTCTTTAGACTGTGGAAAATTTACGTATGCAAATGATTCGTTAAGTTTTTCAATGTCATGGTCTGGTGATATTGATGATATTCAAGAAATTCAAGCATCAGATGAAAGAGCCTGCGATATTACTAATAGCTTAGATTGGTTTACCGCAATTGAAAAAGGCATTTATGATCAGCTTTCTTCATTTGAGCAATATCTAAATTCTTCTGATGAAGCAACTGTTCCCTCACTGGCATCTAAAAATATTCATACAGAATGAATAAGGAAAAAGAAATTTTCAGGCATTTTAGACCTAAGTGGTTTAATAAGAATAGATTGACCTTGGACAATCTTCCAGTTGGAGGAATTTCATTTTTATTTTTGCCTGCTGCTTCTTTTGGGCAGTATAATTATTGGATCTATATTTGTCCAGAAAATACTCCTTTCTCTGCATCAGTTGCTGTTTCTAAGCTTAGGACTGCAGTAGCAAATGAAGTTAAGCCATGGGGTAAAATAACGCTGGGATCTGATCCGATTCTAGATGAAGCTGTTAAATCTGTATTAGCAGAAGAAGATGAATTACCATCAACTGTCGCACATCAGCTTTTTAAGATGATGCTTACCAATTTTAGCGCTAACCATATGTTAGATGCTCAAATGCAAAAAACACTAAATACACGGGCAGAATATGATGAAAAATATCAAGATAGGTGATATTCTTTCCGTTGAACGAGGCATAGTTGTACATGGATGCAATGCTCAGGGCATCATGGGATCAGGAATTGCTCTTAAAATAAAAACAAAATGGCCAAAGTGCTATGAAATTTATCGTGATTTCTGCGATGGAGAAAATGATAAAAGCAAGCTACTAGGAAGTGTTGTTCCATATGCGGTTACAGGCAGAGAATTAGTTATTATTAATGCTATTACACAATTAGACTTTTGCAAGGATGGTAAAAAATACGTGAGCTATGAAGCTGTTCTAGAAGCCTTTAAGATGATCGCAGAATCAGCGAAGTTTAGCCAGCTTCCAGTGCACTATCCTTTAATAGGTGCGGGTTTAGGTGGGGGAGAATGGTCAATAATTTCAGAAATTATAGATTTTGCCTTTAAAGATTATGCGAATATTGATAGAACTCTGTGGATTTATGAGTAACCTGCTATAAATACACAATTACTATTGAACGAGCATTCACGGAATGTCACTTATTCAAATATTACAAGAAGCTAGCTCACTAGGTTTAGACAGCCTTAAGAAGGCAATGCTCAGAGATAAGAATGCCAAGCTCATTTTTAGTAGTGATCTGACTCTAGATAAGATAGAAAACAAAGATGCTTTTTTGGCAACAATCAAATATTGGCTTCTAAACAATGAAAATGTGAAGTCATTTATTTCTAGTCGTCACAATATTAGAGATCTTGATATAGAAAGCCTTGCTGAGTATCGCAAGCTACGCGGAAATGATCTCGATAAAGATAAACTAGAATGGCTACAGAAATTCATTAAGGATATTTTTAAAGAATATTCATCAGTAGAAAAAGGATCGATGCCTCCAGAGCTTAGAAAAAAGCTAAAAGAATGGATGGATACAAGCGGTCGTTACTATAATCTTCCTGCATGGGCTCAGAATGAGCTTATGTCTATTCCTAGTTTAAGACCATCTAAGAGAATTTTAGTTTATCGTGGTCTTTTGTTTTCTTCTGAGAGCCTTAAGGAAAGACAGAAATACGATGGAACGCTAGAAATTGGCAACGGCCTGGCTTTCTTGCGTTCTATCAAGAAGGGCACCAGAGAAATAGATCTATCATGGGACAGGCCATCCAGTTGGACAAAGGACAAACAGACTGCCGAGCAGTTTGCTAAATATGGACCAGCTTCATCGATGTATAGCGCTACTTTGCAGTGGCTAGAAAGAGAGATGAGCAAAAAGAGTATAGATGGAGCTATGGGATTCATTGTGTCCACCTTTGCTAATCCAGAAGATATTCTGATTGATACAACATTATCTGGATATCTAGGGTCAAAGCATACAGATGAAGCAGAAGTTATTTTAAGAGCGGGTGCTTACAAAGCAAGAATCGTTAAGAAATATACGGTAGAAGGAGAAGTTGATCCAGTTCAATCGGATATGGATATGTCTGCCTCTGCTGAATTATTTGATAACATAGACAAATTTGTTTCTAAGTTCGAGCTCCCTGAAGATCATGCAGCTATGTCATCATTAAATGATTCTGGTTTATATTTTGATGCTGCTAAAATACTTTGCTATCCTGACGTATTTAGAAAGCTTATTCTAAATAGCTCTACTACATCAATCATTCATGCGTATGATCAACTACTAGAATTCTACAAGTCAAATCTAAAAGATGCAGATGAAAAGCTTCAACCTGAGCTTTTCACTAATAATCCAGAATTAGGGAGAAAAGCTGATAAGCTTAGAGAATTCAAGCAATTTTTTGAAGATAAAGTCAAGCACTCTAAGTTTGGTACTTCAAAATCTAATAAAAAGCATGAGCTTGATGGTGCTGAATATAGGTCGATAATAGCAGATTCAGATTTAAGATTAATTGAACAGGATTTATTGAAATTTGGCAGGATGACAGATTCTTCAAGCGGAAGAGCGTTTGAAAATTTGGCAAAGTGCTTGAATGTTAAACTGCCATCATCGGCAAGGATAAATATGTTTGGCGCTGCAAAGCAAGAAGAGTACATAAATGAAGTCATTACTTCTTTCTTTAAATTAATAAGAATAGACAAGCCAGATGATTCTCTAGAAGCAAAAAAGATTATGATTAACTATATTAGAAAAGCTTTTAGAAATTTATTTCTTTTGCAGCAAATTGAAAATCTAAAGAAATTATTAGAAAGCACTCAATGATAAAATTACTTCTACAAGAAAGAGCACCGACCGAGGTGATTTCTTTAGCTGATATTATTGTCGCTTTTATAGCATCTGAGCTTCCAATTGAAGAAATGGTTAAAAAGCGTGGTGCTGATTTTTCAACCACCAAGTTCTATCAAATAAGAATAAAGCCTGTAGATGCAACGATGGATCTTCAAATAATTATTGATGGACTTATTAAGCTGTTAAAGTCACCTAAAGCAAGACAACTGAATATAAAAGAAATTCAGTTTAATCAGCGCTCAAGAAATTCTGGTAAATATTCTAGCGTATCTTTTAATGTCAATGGATTTGATTATGATGTTGTTATTGCGCACGGTGCAAACAAAGGCCAGAATTTTGAAAAAGATCTTCTTTTCATGATGGACAATCTAGTAGCTGGAATAGATGATTCTGAAGAAGCTAAATTAGCATTTAAAGCTCTTGAGGAAATAGATCCTGCTTTTAAATTGACAAATATTGCAGGCGTTTCAGCTAGATCCGGTTCAACGCAGAGAAGCGGCGATATCACTCCAGAAGAAGCTGGAAAAATTATTGCTGACATAATTGTTGAGCTCAACCGCGGTGGTCAAAAATACATTTCAGTAAAAGATAAAAAGGGATCAACAATAGCTCAATTCGGAATCTCAAAAGCATTTACGGATGATCTAAAGATAAATGAAAATTCAGATGAGTGGAAATCTTGGCTTAAGCCATTTAATTTAGATGTGGCAAAAATAGAAAAAGGGTTAGTGGCTTCTCGCGATAAAACAGATGTTCCATGGGATGATGTTATAATAAAAAATACTGTCGTGCAAAAAACATCACCCATATACAAAATAGTAGAAAAAATGTGGGGATCAGACTACTATTATCTGCGACAAATTTCTAATGGTTTTAAAGCTTTAAAAATAGATAAGGATTACATAGACAATGTTCTTTTATCTGGGTTAAAAATAACAGAGATAAGATATCCTTCAAAAGCACGAAAGCAAATAAACATTTATTTAGAATCAAATTCAATGGGATTTAAGTTGGAAGTTAGAAATCCTAGGGGCAAGGGCGATGTCAGACCTACCCAAATTCAACTTTCAATGATGAAGGTAAAGCACTGATATTGTAGTGCATAAATATATTAGCATTTTGAGGAAATGGAGATATGGTAAAGAAGACTTCTTTTGATGAATTTTATTCACATCAAACTAGAAAAATAGACAAGAAAAAGAGACATTCTCGTGGATTCTCCGAAGACATCCGCGAAGAACGTGCTCAAAGAGTCAATTTTAAAAACTATATTAGACAGCTCAGGGAAGAAGAATCTGCTGAGGCAGATTCTTATGAGGAATGGATCGTCGAACGTGGAATCCAAAGTGATGACGAGATAATATGGTCAGAATTAGAGTCGTTTCTAACGGAGCATGAAGCAGAAGATTCTGCAGAAGACTACCGTGAAACAGATGTTTATGGTGATATCTACCGCGTTAGAAAGGCCTAAAAATGCTTGTAGTTCCGATCAATAAAGATACTATCTTAACAAAGGATGGAACGAAATACCGTGTAGTTGAATACACCAACTACAAAGAGGGCGGACCAGCTGTTTATGTTAAATCGAGTTCTTCAAAAGATTTAGTTTTAGTTTATTTTTTTGATATAGAATCCATAAATGATGTTCGTGTAGAATACCAACGAGGCAGTAAAGTTTTTAATGCATTAGGAAAAATTAATAGAGATCAACATCTTCCACAGCCAGATGATAAAATAATAATCATGACTGATTCAAAAGATTCTGATCAAGAAGAAAAGGAAAAGATAGATGTTGAGGGTTTAAAGCTAAAATCAAAGTCCTTAGGTAATAGTAAAGGAATGTTTGTTAAAAGCATAGATGGTGATTACTTTAGAATTAAAAGAATCTTAGACATAGAAAGAGCGCTTGGTGGTAGCAATTTTGATCGTCAAGCATTTTTATCATACTATAAAGACTATATTGGAGTTTAATATGAAGCTACTTGGAAATGATGTTTTAACTCAGGAAGAATTTGATACGCATATGGCAGATCAGTTTAATCCTATGAAGCTAAGCGTTGAAAAGGCAGAAAAAGATCTTAAGATTTTAAAAATTGTCGCTTATCTAAGTTTAGCACTATCAATTATAGGTTTGTGTGTTCAGATAATTAAGTTTTAAGCATTTTACAATATGAAAAAGGGCACATTATGTGCCCTTTTTCGTTACAAAAACTGTTTACTTTTAACCTGATTTAGGTTATAATATATCTGTAGATTGAAGGAGAATTAAGATGCTTGCGTTCGTTGGATTTATTATAACTCCGCTGCTCTTTCTAGCTCTTCTTGGCTGGTCTCGTGCTTATGTCATAATTGGCTATTTGATATTTGTTTTGATGGTGCTCTTCCTTAGCACCGTGCTTGGTGTTGGCCTAACGGTAATATCTACCCCTGATGACATTAGGTCTTATACTTTGCCTTCGCTATGGACTCAGGAATACGTTGATTCACTTCCGGTCAGCGGTAGCATGTTTGGTCTGTGGCTGATTCCATATATGTTTCTTGCTGATCTATTCCGCATCTACGTTGATTTTGGAGTCAATCGTGGTGGATTTCTTTTTTGGATTCCCCAGCTAGTCGCGTATTTTACCATATTGACGCCGATTATTGGTGAAATCAGAAGTCGTTAAGTTTTATTTCATATTATGAAACGGAGTAGCCTGGCTACTCCGTTTCCTTTTATCCTGGAGATAAATTTCTATGCAGATTAAGTAAATAATTATGCAACATTTTAAGAATGGCAATCATGATAAAACCTAACCTAGAAGAATTTGACCTATGCAAGAATGACTTCAGTGACATTTCACTGGAAACGCTGGGGTCGCACATGTTCTTTGGCGTAGTTGACGAAGACTCCGTTAGAGATGCTATTACTTTTATCCTCAAGGCCAATATGTTATTCAAGGATGAGCGTGACATATCGCTTTATTTGAATACAAATGGAGGCAGTTGCTATGATGGATTTGCGCTTATAGATGTTATGGACGTGTCACGGTTACCAGTAAGAACTGTTGGTATGGGAAATATTATGTCAATGGGAGTTCTTTTACTTTGTGCTGGTGCTAAGGGCAAAAGGATCATGACAAGAAATACTCAAGTTATGGCACATCAGTTTTATGGTGGCGCAGAGGGAAAGTTCCATGAACTTGTTTCTGCGTATAAAGCAGAACTTTACTTAGAACAACAATTCATAGCGCATTTTCAGCGTCATACATCTATGACAGAAAAACAAATAAAAGATGTTATGTTTGGCCCATCAGACAGATGGCTGTCACCAGCAGAGTGTCGTAAATTTGGAATAGTTGATCATGTTATAGATCAGCTACCAGAATTTAGTCTTGCACTTCCCTCTCGGCCTCGCGCTGAGAAATCAACTCGTCGAGCTCGGAGATAAATTTTTTATATTGATCTGCAAATCCAGCATTCATAGACCGCATATTAAAATATAGGCTCAGCAAATTGGATTTAACATCATATAATTCCATTATTGACAATTTTTTCCAATCCGTTTTGGGTGGTATTATAGGTGTCATTATTTCTCCTCTGTGGTTAGGTATTTAACCGCATTTTTTGACCTGTATACTATAAATAAAAAGCGTTTAGTAAAAAGCGCGCTACATAGGAAAAGAATATGAAGCTTAATGAAATTAAAACAGTAGTCGAGGGGGAATACGATCTCAAAGAAGGCGTTATTCCTGTTCACCTAACAATGACTCTAGAGCAAGTGGTTTCTTCAGGCAAAGTGACCAATAATGTCCAACACTTTATTATGGCAGGGTTAGTCAGCCTTTTTAAGGATGGTGGACCATCTCGCTGGCCAAGAGATCTAAATGCTTATCCTATGGCAACTGGAACTGATATATTAGAAGCCGTTAAAAGCCTAACTCCTGAAGAAGCAGTTGAAATGGCAAAATGGCTACTAGAGAATTTAAAAAATCCAGCATCGTTTGAATCTACTCCTTATGTGTGCCCACACCCCGTGGATACAGTAGGATGGATGCGATGGGTTCTAAAGCGCCAAGACTAAACAACTCTCGTTTATCAAAACTCTTTTTAGAAAGGAGGAGAATTTTCCTTCACTGTTGAATACTGCCTGGTGACTGATCGTCAACAACCATCTAACCATGGGGGCTCTCTATGACAAAAAGAAAGCAAAAATACCCTCAGCCAATCGCTCCAGAATATATGGGGCAAGCGGTAAAAATAAGACATCAGATAAAACCCAAAAATTATTCTCAAGAACTATATTTAGAATCGCTCAGAGAACAACCTCTTACAATCTGTAGCGGTCCAGCCGGATCAGGCAAAACATACCTCGTAACGTCAGTAGCAATCGAAAAGCTTATCGACAATGAAGTCGATCGAATTGTTGTTACTCGACCGGTTGTTGAGGCTGGTGAACATCTAGGATTCCTACCCGGAACATTAGAAGAAAAGTTAGATCCATATCTATTACCACTTATTGATTCTATAGAGGATCACGTTGGTCCTATGATGACTAAAAAACTTCTAGAAAGTGGTAAAATTGAGGTAGCTCCACTGGCATTCATGAGAGGTAGAACATTCAATAAAAGCTTTGTCATTCTTGATGAAGCACAGAATTCCACTGTAGAACAAATGAGGATGTTCATAACTAGAATTGGATATGAGAGCATCTTCGCGATAAATGGTGATGTAAGTCAATCAGACTTACAGAAGCCTAAAGGAGCTGGAGCAGATTGGGAAAATGGTCTCCAGTATGTCATAAGAAAACTTAAGGGGAGGGACGAGAAGATTAATTACATCGAATTTCAAAACAGAGACGTGGTTCGTTCTCATATGGTCCAGAGAATTCTTACACTGCTTGACTCTCCTGATCAAAAGGAACGAAATTGATGAATAAGCTCTTAGAAAGATTTCATAGACTGACCGCAGTAGGTGCAGCACTACACTGATTTCTAAGATAATTCAACAGACCTGGGCGGTAGTTAAGGAGGCTACCGCCCAGCGTTCATATAAATAATCAATATTCAACTTTACGCTTCTACATATAAGTTAAGGCACAGGAGATACAATGGCAGATCCATACATCATTAATTGGTCTAACAATTCACTTAAAGCTGCTATAAGCCTTCCAGAGAAAACTTTAAATCCTACAAGCACATCTGTTGTTCTAACTGGTAGAGGTATAGAAGATTATGGTGAAATTCAGCAAGAGAACTTTATAAGGCTATTAGAAAACTTTGCATCTGCTATTGAGCCACCAAATCCAACTATAGGGCAACTATGGTATCAGACACAAAATGCCACAACTACGGGCACTCTTAGAATACGTTCAAGATCAAATCTTTGGGAAGATGTTTTTCCACTTCAACCAGCCACTGCAAGTACTAGAGGAACAGTAAAAGTTGGATCTACTTTAACTTTGGCTGAAGATGGAACTGTAAACTACAATTTACCAATAGCATCTGAGTCTGTTTTGGGTGGTGTTAAAGTTGCTGAAAATTCTACTAGTTATGGATTAAAAATAACTGGCGGTCAAAGTGGTGGTCTACTAGAGTACATTCTTCCACAAGCATCTGCCACTATTCTTGGCGGGGTTAAAATTGCTCCTAGCTCAAATATAACTATAACGGGCGGCGAAAATGGAGGATTCATTGATTATAATCTGCCTATAGCACAAATAGGAGACCCAGCTAATGCAAATAGTGTAAGATTGGGTGGAGTAAGAATAAAGCAGGGTGGTGGATTGAGTTTAGATGCAAATGGATTTCTATCATCTGCAGTAGAATCAATAACTCCAGCATCACCAACAAATTTAGGTGGAGTTAAAGTTGGAGAAGGATTAGCAGTAACTGTCGATGGAACTCTTAACTTAGCTGTTGCTTCATCATCTGTATTAGGTGGGGTTAAAATAGGAAACGGTTTAACTATTACTGCAGATGGCACAATGAGTGTATCTTCAACTGGTCCAACTGGTCCTTCTGGAGTCACTAGTGTTAACGTGAGTGGCGCTTCTACTGGATTAACATTTTCCGGTGGTCCAGTAACTTCTTCAGGCACTATAACTTTAGGTGGAATTTTAGGTGTCTCTAATGGTGGTACCGGTCTTAATGCAGCATCATTACAAGATGTTGGAAATGCAATCTTACCATCACAGACAGGAAAAGCGGGTTCATTCCTAACTACAAATGGAACGAATACTCAATGGACTGCTCCAGCTGGAACTATAAAAGCATGGGTCAGTTTTGAAGCATGGTTAACACCAGGTACTATTATAGATAGTGCAAATGTTTCTAGTGTTACCTTCGTATCAACGGGAGTTTATACTATAAATCTGACAACTCCATTGAATAATTCAACTTATGCAATTCTTGGGTGGGCTAGAGAAACAGATAATGTTCTTTCTGACATTACAAGATATGTTTCAGCTACTCTAACTGGAGTAAAATCTACAACTCAAGTTGAAGTAGTTATAGCTCAAACTGACAATGGAGATATTACTTCTTCTCCAGAAGTTAACGTGGTATTAATTGGATAACAAATCATGAACAAAATAATAATTTACACAAATAGTGAAAACAAATTATGTATAGTGATGCCAGCGCCTAATTGTGGATTAAGCATGGAAGAAATTGCGCAAAAAGATATTCCAGCTGGAATTCAATATACTATTATTGATGCAGATGCATTGCCAAAAGATATTATTTTTAGAGATGCCTGGGAAGAAGATAAAAATACTAATTCGGTAGTTGTCAATATTGATATTGCAAAGGATATTACACATACTATTAGAAGAAAAATAAGAGCAAAGGAATTTGAGCCATATGATAAAATAATTGCTCTTCAGATACCGGGAAATGATGCCGCGGAAGCAGAAGCAAAACGCGCAGAAATAAGGGTAAAATTTGAAGCAATACAGCAATCAATAGA
>Ga0209229_10000194_pt1 | contig 23840 bp, 17 predicted proteins | sample SanBayMetagenome_FD_187466 | JGI IMG/M metagenome (GOLD analysis project Ga0209229, IMG submission 187466) | Freshwater and sediment microbial communities from dead zone in Sandusky Bay, Ohio, USA (SPAdes) (version 2) | ecosystem: Environmental > Aquatic > Freshwater > Lentic > Sediment... | reverse complement strand
TCTGGCACATACACCATGATCATTCGCTATGGTGATGTAAGCGTAGCTGTTCCATTGACAGTTGTGCGCTGATCCCTCGACGATCAAGTCGTTACAAGAGAAACGCCCTTCGGGGCGTTTTTTTTTGCTCGAATTTTGCTGCGGTGGTGTAAGTAGCTGTCAGTAAAGGACTTGCAAAATCTTGGTGGTCGTGTCCAGATTTTGTCCAATTTCACATTCTCGTTACAAGTAAAGTTGTAGCAAGCGCCATCTAGCTAACACTCACGTTACATCATCATCTACCAAGGTTTCGATATGAGATTCTCTACTCTTCATCGAACGCTGCTACTGTTGCTAGCATTTGTTTCGTTGGCATCGACTTCTGCGTTTGCCCAGTACAGTTTGGAAGTAGTAACAACGACAGACTCGTACACATCTGAGCCGGGTTGGCAGATCGTCAACACAGCAACACAGGTAACGTACGCGTGTGAGGCAACAGGATCGCCGCTGTTCGTCGGTACACAGACAATCAGTGTGCCTCTTGGCACATATGAGATTCGCGCATGGGATAGCTACGGCGATGCGTGGCAAGGTCACACTGTAACGGTTCGTTATGCTGGCGGCGCGAACCTTATTACGTCCGCTCGGATGTCCACAAGTGTGCGTGGATCAAATGCCTGTCCAGGGCCAACAGCGATCGGCACAACTGGTCAGATCATCGGCACGTTTACGGTGACTGCCCCTTGCTTCACGCCTACAATCACATCGCAACCTCAGACGCAGACTATATGCGAGGGATTCCCTGTAACGTTCAGCGTTACTTCGTCGATGACGACAGGAACGTACGAGTGGCGCAAGGATGGTGTAGCGATCACTGGTGCACCTAATTCTAATGTGTATACAATTGCTGCAGTCTCAACAGCTGATGCTGGCATCATTGACTGTGTTCTTCGCGACGCATGCGACCCAGCGACAAAGGTCACAACAAGTGCATCTGCTCGGCTCACCGTCGTGTCACGTCCAACGATCACGACTGATCTTCCTGCAAGTCGTACAATCTGCGAGAACGCTAACGACACGCTTCGTATTCGTGCAACCGGCGCTGGCCGCACGTTCCAATGGTTCAAAGATGGGGTCGCGATCACCAATGCTCGTGACTCGAACTTCATCATCAACAATGCAGGCGCTACCACAGGTGGAGTCTACACATGTGTAGTAACGGGCACATGTGCCCCTTCAGCAACATCTGTTGCCTGTAGTGTGGTTGTAGCATCTCGTCCTCGCATCACACAAGAGCCAACAGGCATTGATCTGTGCCCTGGCGCAAGCGGTTCGATATCCGTAACCGCTACAGGGTTGAACCTTGTGTATCAGTGGTACCGCAACGGTGTGGCTGTTTCGAATGCGTTCAACTCAACGCTCACGTTCTCGAACTACTCGTATGATTCGGATGGACAGTACTACTGTGTAGTATCGTCGAACATTCCGAATCCGAATAACTGTACAATCACTGCTCAGTCGCGCACAATTCGAGTTTCTGGATTCCGTCCGCCAGTCGTAAAGGAACAACCGCGTGGCGGAGATGTGTGTGTAGGTTCAACACTCAATCTCAGCACTCGCGTCGAAGGCACAGGCCTTATGTATCAGTGGTTCCGTAATGGTGTTGCTGTACCGGGAGCAGATGCAAACAGCCTGACTGTTTCGTCGGTGTCTGCTGCGAATGCTGGAAAGTACACTGTAGTAGTAACAGGTACTTGCAACCAGACTGTTACTTCTGACACAGCTACCGTTGTTGTCATAGCGAAGCCAAAGTTCACAACGCAGCCAACGAGCAAGACGCTTGAGACTGGCCAGCGCCTTGAGCTCAGTGTTGATGCCTCTGATGTGCGCAGCATTCAATGGACAAAGAATGACCAGCCAATCAGCGGAGCAACATCCAACACGTTTGTTATCCAGAGTGTTACTCGTGGAGATGCAGGTGTGTACAACGCCGTTGTACGTAACTCTTGTGGAGGAACATCATCTGCATACGCCGTCGTGACGGTAAACAATCCAACGATCCCAGAACCAGTACTTGAGCTTTCACAGACAAGTATCGAGTTCGGCGAAATCCCAGTTGGGTATGATGCAACACGCACACTGCCAACTCTGATCAAGAACATCGGTACAGCACCGATGACGGTATCTGTTCTGACAGCTACGCCATCTGAGTTCTCCATCAGCAATGCTCCAGCACTGCCGTTGACGCTCAACCCTGGTGAAGCACAATCGATCACGATCAAGGCGACACCTACCAACAAGGGTAACCTCGCTGGTACACTCAACATCCGCACAAACGCTCCTGCTTCGCCAAGCGCGAACGTAGCTCTCACAGCTGCCTATGTGCTTCGCTATGACCACGCTGCAAGCGAAGACTTCGGCACAGTGTTGACCGACACGCCAGCTGAGCGCTGCGTACGTCTTACTAACACATCTGCCCTTGATATTGCTATCGAGCAAGTAACGTTCACCGGCATGGATGCTGGCCTGTTCACAACAGTCACAACGCTTCCGCTGCAGATCGCTGCTGGACAGAACGCTGAGCTGTGTGTCAAGTTTGCTCCTGCAACAGCTGGTAACAAGGCTGCTACGATGAACGTCCGCTCGTCGAACGGTGGTAACTCATCGATCTCGCTCAGCGGTAAGGGTGAAGTTCCTGGTGGTGTCATCGACGCTGTTGAAGCTGGTATCTCGGCATGGCCGAACCCAATGACAGACCGCGTTGAAGTACGCTTCAGCAAGCCAACGCCTGCGATGAACGTCAGCGTTGTCAGCACATCGGGTGCTACAGTTGCTGCCTTCACACACGATGGTGTTGAAGGTGGTGGATCAATCCGTTGGAATGGTCGTGATGCTGCTGGGTCGCTGGTTGCCTCTGGCACATACACCATGATCATTCGCTATGGTGAGAACATCGTAACGGTTCCATTGACGATCGTGAAGTAATACACACGGTGTGAAATGCACTCGAAAGGGTGTCTTGCGCAAGCGAGACACCCTTTTTCTTTGTGCCATCTCGTATGAGCGATATCTTCGAGTATGACCCAATCCAAACCTCCTCGTGCAATCGTCATTCCCTCTGCTGGCACCGGTTCTCGGTTTCAGAGTACAACACCAAAGCAGTTTCACGCTCTCAGTGGCGAGCCGATCTTGGTGCGCACAATCCGCACCGCATGTGAAGTGTCGGACGTGGGGTCGATATCGATTGGGATGAGGGGAGACATCGACCAATGGTATCTCTGGTTGCGTGAGCACGGCATTGACGACTCGCGTGTTCAGGTGTTTGAAGGTGCAGATGAGCGACAGCTTACCGTAATGAAGGCGCTTGAGCACTGGTCGATGAACGGGTCAGCTGAAGACGGGATCGTGCTTGTTCACGATGCTGTTCGCCCCCTGGCAAGTGTTGCGTTATGGGAGCGCGTTGCCGCCGCTGCGGAGCAGTATGGTGCAGCCATCCCTGTTCTTCCGATGGCGGATACGGTGAAAATGGTGTCGAACGGACTCGTGGAGACTACTGTGGATCGCTCTCGGTTAGTTAGGGTACAGACTCCGCAGGGGTTTCGAAGGGAGATGCTTCGCTCTGCGTACGAATCCGCAGTACGCGAGGGTGTGTCGGTTACTGATTGTTCGTCGGTAGTTGAACGAGCTGGAAATCCAGTCCATCTCGTCGATGGCGATGAAACAAATTTCAAGATCACCACTCCTTACGATCTCGCTGTTGCAGAGTTCGTTGTTGTGAACTTCGCGCGGTGAGTTATATTCGCGCCGCTACTGTTAATCAACAAATCGCAAGGATCCTCCGATGTTTTGGACGCCCGAATTAGCCTCGTTTCTCGAGGATGCTCCTTGGCCGGCCACCAAGGAGGAGCTCATTGACTATTGCAATCGTACTGGTGCACCGCTTCAGGTGATTGATAATCTCACAGAGTTAGAAGACTCGGATGAGATCACCTATGAAGGTATCGAGGATTTGTGGCCTGAGTACGAGGCAGCGTCAGATGATATGTTCTTCAGTGAAGATGACGACATGTACGACTCGTAAGTCGAGTCTCTGTGAGCAAATGATCCACAACGCCCTTTTGAATGTCGTTCAGAAGGGCGTTGTGCATTTAAGAGAACGTTCGGGCGGTATCTTGCGTGCTGTGGTGGGACGTTTTCTTGGATATCGACCTCTTGTTCAACGCGCAATACACTGCGCGATTTTTCTGCTTGTCTGCGTGGCTTCGGTCAGTGCCCAAGATGCATACCGCGATAGTGTAGCGCGGGCCGGTGAGAGGTCGCGTGTGTTTAACCTCGACGAGCTACAGCGTGTTGAGTTCGCGGGGTGCGTCCAAACAACGCCCAAGGAGCTGTTGGGTGTGATTTCCTCGATCGAGAGTGAGCTCACGATTACGCGTCAGCTCACGCTGTACTTTGAAGAAAACCTTCGTCGAAATCCTGCGACGCCCAAGGTTATCATCGATCGACTTGATGGAATCCGACAGGGGTTGATCAATGAATTGCGATACTATAGCGCGGAGACTGCTTCGGACGATAGTCTGTCTCTTCTGACATACCTAGATCAGAACGGCTTCCACAATGCGCGAGTATCGTTCACATTTGGATATGATTCATCATCCACAAAGAATACCCTCACGTTTTTCATCGATGAGGGTCAGCGTGCAGTTGTCGATACGATCGCGATTACTGGTCTCGATGGCATAGATCAAGAAATCGCATCAAGGGCACGTAGTGCATTCGGATTTCGTAGAGGGAGTGCGTTTAGCGAGTCGGAAATTGAGTCGAGTGTTCGCTCGCTTATTGAGGTACTCCACGGAAATGGATACTATCGGGCAACCTATCGTGCGCCCCTTGTAGGTGTATCGGATGATGGAACACGTGATACGGTGGTTGTGATCATCAACCCTGGAAAGCGTGTGAAGATCGATACAATTATGTTCAATGAGAACACGATGGGGTATCCAGAGGTGTCGCTAGCAACGCGAAAGCGCCAGCTCGATATAGAGGTAGGACAGTGGTATGATCGTCGAAGTATCGAGATGTCGAAGGCAAACCTTCTATCTCTGGGTACGTTCGAGATTGTATTGATCGATACCATTAGCGTTGACTCGGCGCGGAGTTATCACTGTACTGATTCAACTATTGGGATTCGTGTGTTTACCCGAAACAGTAAGCCACACGATGTTGGTATGAATACGATCTTCTACCAGACAGCGGTTGACAACTTCTTGAATCTTGGTGTTGGCGCTACAGCGCAGTATCGCAATGTGTTTGGTGGTGCTCAAGTTGCATCCGTTACACTTCAGTACGTCCTACAAGACGTGGCGCGCCTCTCGCAAGGTCAGCAACTCGAGACTGAGGCACTGGCCTCTCTTGTACTTGCATGGCCCAACATCGGACGGTTGTTTAACCAGCGGTTTGGTATCCAGACGTCGACGATCTATTCTCAGCGTCAACTTGTAAACCCGTTTCGTCTTGAGTCTGCAAGTTTTGGCGTACTCGCTCCGATCAATCTTTATACGCACACCTTTCTCACGAACGTCGACATCAACCTCAGTATTGAACGTCAGGTACCAAGGAACTTTCAGGGCACATTGGATCAGGCGCTATCCGATTCAAAGACACCTGAGGACACGGCGTATGTGTTGAGCACATTTAACCAGTTCCTCGTTCTTGATTCCTACCTGCAGCGAAACAACACCTTCTTCACCGGACTTAATGCTGGTGTCACGCTTCGTGGTGATCACCGCGATAATCCGATCAACCCTCGACGTGGAACATTCTCAAGTTTTTCGATCGAGTGGGGTTGGGGCGCCGGTAAGTACATACGGGGCCAAGCATTTTTGTCGTCGGCTTTCCCTATTGGCGATCGACTCACTGGAGCAACGAAGATTAAACTGGGGCACATCGAGTTGTTGGAATTTGCTCGCGGTGACTCGCTTCGTAACAACACGTACGTGCCTCTTGAACGTCAATTCTTTGCAGGGGGCCCTGCAAGTATTCGCTCGTATCCGTCGCGACTACTCCATGATCCTCGCTCTGGACAAATCCGAGATCAAGTTGCAAAGCAAGAGTACGTGCTCGCGAATGTTATTGGTAGTGGTTCGTTGTTGGAACTTGGCTTCGAACTACGATACACGTTTGCGCGTCCGCGTGGGTTGAGTGATCTCGTCGCATCGATGATTGAACGAAGTGGTTTCACGTTCTTCACTGACATTGGCAATGCGTTCAACCGATTCACTACGGATCTCTACGGCACAGCACAGCTGCGTGATCTCTATGAAGGAAGTGTTGTTGCTATGGGAATTGGGTACCGATTCGAAACACCTGTCGGACCGTTCCGTGTTGATTATGCGACGAGCGTCTATGATCCACTCCGTCCAACCGACCAATGGATTGTAGGACGTCGAGGTGTGATGAATTCTGGTAACTGGCAGCTAAGTATTGGCCTCGGTCACGCGTTCTAATCAAACGCGCCTACAAACATCCCACTGTGACGATGCCGGTTGCATCGACGGCTGCACGATACATTCCCGATGTTGAGAATGGCATCGCGATCGTTCCCCTATGATCAAGTGCGATCATTCCACCATCACCACCGAGGTGTACAATCTCAGTGAGGATCGAACCGGTTGCGGTAGAGATGTGCTCTCCCAGGAGCTCTACGCGAGCTAGAATGCGGGATGCTGCACTCGTGCGCAGAAAGTACTCACCGACGCCGGTGCACGATACCGCACCGAGTCCGCCAATCGCATATGTGCCTGCACCAATGATTGGCGCGTCACCCACGCGTCCAGCGCGCTTACGGAGGGTTCCACCGGTCGATGTCGCAGCTACGATCTCACCATCACGGTCGAGAACCACTGCGCCCACAGTACCTGTCGATGGAAGTGCGGCACCGACCTCGTCGCAAGGCACGAAGTATGAAGCATCGACAGTTGCGAATCCTTCGCGTGTGATCAGTGTATCAGCTTCGGAAGCAACCATCAACACTTGTTGGGTTTGCTCCATGATGTACCTGGCCACATCAATTGGATTCTTTGGTGTTCGCACGGCAGCAATAGCGCCTGCTGCACGGTCGCTCCCACGCATGATCGAGGCGTCGAGCTCAACATATCCGTTGTCGTTCGGAGAAGATCCTTTTCCAGCATGAAAGTAGCCGATGTCTTCCAACGCGCGAACACTTTCACATGCTACATCAAGTGCAGATACTCCATCACACAGCATTGTGTGCCAGAGGGAAATGTGTTGTTCAAGAAACGCATGGGCTTCTTCTAGTCGACCTGTTCCCTTGTATCGGGCAAGATTGCCCGCGCCGCCATGGACTGCTATTGCAACAGGTCGATGCATTACGACAGGATCTTTCCGATGATGGCGTCCTGGAGATCCACGTTCTTTGCACCAGCTAACAACACAAGGATTCCATCTGTCACCATGTGTTGATGGTAGATCACGTTGTATCCTCTGTCAGAAAGCGCGTCAACAACTTGTTGCGACTCTCCCCCACTTACGACAATTGGAGCTGATTTCTTTTTGAACGTCTTGGCAACAAATGCATCTATTGTTTGCTGCACACCACCCACAACAGAAGCTGTGATTCCCGCCATCAAACACTGAACAGTGTTAACTCCGATGTGGGTTGTTGGAGGTGTGTACTTCATCTCAGGAATAGCCGCAGTTTGTTTCGCTAGTCCGAAGAGTTGCGTTGAGATGCCTGCAAACACCACTCCGCCAAGGAAGTGATGGTCTTCATCGACAGCATTAACGGTCACTGCGGTTCCACAATCGACGGTGATGACGGGTGGATCTGTCTTCGTCATCGCTCCGATCGTGCCCAACATTCTGTCAATGCCCGCATTCTCAACTTTCCCAAGTGAGAGTGCTGATTCGTTACGCATCAGGAGTTGGTGAGCATTCAGAACGAGATGTCCGGGTATGCGCTGAAGAACCTTTACTATTGCTGTGGTCTGCTTCGGGTTCACACTCGACAAGCCGATCAGATATCGTTGTGAAACGTGATCTCGGAAGTGATGTTGAACATTCTTCTTCCATTCTTTGTCGTATGGGAACGATAAGAACACATCATCGTGATGAATCTTAACGCGACTGTTTCCAACATCGATAGCGGCAATGCCGTACTCGACGCCGTTGAGCTCAATCTTCGTATCGTAAAGTGTCGCCATCACTAATGATCCGCTCAATGTGTGTTGTTGTTTCTTGTACTCGCAGACGTCCGTCGCGTTCTACACATACCATCCGCCACAATCCTTCTTGTTCAGCTATGCGAAAGATTGGTGTAGAGGCATGTAGTTCTGTAAACCAGCGAGAAGATAGCTCTCTTGAAGGCAACATTAGCGACGAACTCAACCAACGCTGAAGTACTTCGAGCACGCTGTCGACTTCTGCATTGCATCCACTACGGCGTAGTGACGTGCATGGCTGAGTGATAGTATCAGGAAACACCGTTTGTTCCACATTGATTCCGATTCCAATCACTGTTGTCGTGCACGTACTTCCAAGAAACTCGTGTTCTACCAGAACACCCGATACTTTGCACCATTGTTCTCGTTCGCGAACATGAACGTCGTTCGGATACTTCAGTCGTATGTTCAAGTCAGGTGCGAGCTCTCGAAGTGTGTCAAGAACTGCAATTGCACCTCTTGCCATGAACAATGGAAGTTCGTCGATTGGAGGTGCATTCTTGTGACGAAGACCAAACGAACAGTAGATGTTCTTATGTTGTTCTCCGTACCAAGCTCTTCCATTGCGACCGCGTCCAGCAGTTTGATGCTCGGCTGAGACCATAACAACATCGTGCTGCAACAACAACTCTTTGGCATAGTCATTGGTTGACGTGACGGTAGGAAGGTGTAGGCGGTAAGGCTGCATCAATGTAAAAAGATTTACAATCTCATTTCTCGTCATCGTCGATTGCAATATTGCCAGCTGATGGATGCCTCAAGTGTTACTACGGACACAATCTGCGCTCTTGCAACGCCACACGGTGTTGCTGGGCTTGCGGTAGTACGTGTGAGTGGACCCAATGCCGTGAGTATATGTGATTCGTTCTTTCGCGGACAACACACGCTCGGCGACACCCCTGGCTACACAATTCGCTATGGGTGGTGGGTTGATGGCACCGAGCGCATTGATTCTGTTACTGCCTCAGTGTTTCGAGCACCTCACTCATACACTGGCGAAGATGTGGTTGAGGTTGGTTGCCATGGAGGACCGTTCACAAGCCAGTTCATCATGAATGGGTTGCTAAAGGTTGGTGCTCGTTTGGCAAACCCTGGTGAGTTTACCCAACGTGCGTTCATCAATCAAAAGCTCGATCTCACACAAGCAGAGGCGGTTGCAGACCTCATTCATGCGCAGTCTGCGGTAGGAGCGCAAACAGCCGCTCGACAGCTTGCTGGTGGCTTCACACAGAGGATTAAGGGGCTTCGAACTCGATTGTTGGATGTGATTGGGCTTATAGAGCTGGAACTTGACTTCTCCGAAGAAGATGTCGAATTCGTTGATCGTTCTCGCCTCTCGACTCTCTTATCCGACTTAGTGCAGGAAGTCAACAGTTTGGCTACTTCCATCCATAGTGCCGAGATCCTCCGGTCGGGATTTCATGTGGCCGTTGTTGGGTATCCCAATGCTGGCAAGAGTTCGCTTTTTAACGCACTTCTAGAGCGCTCCAGAGCGATTGTGAGCGAGGTAGCGGGCACTACACGAGACTACATCCAGGAAACGGTGTACGTCGACGGTTATGCAGTCCACCTCTCAGATACGGCTGGCATGAGGCTTACAGACGATTCCATCGAACTACAAGGTATTACGCTCACCCGTTCGATGATCGAACAATCCGACGCAGTTCTCGTAGTCAATGATGCGTCAATGGGTATTGACCATTCAGACAGCTTGGTGCAGGACGTTGTGTCAAACTTCCCTGGTTTAGCGTTGCTGATTGTCCAGAACAAAGTAGATGTGGTGGTCGGTGGGATTCAACCGCGCTCTGCCGTCGAATTTGGGTGTTCGGCTCGTTCTGGTGATGGTCTCATGCCTGTTCGCAATGCCCTTTTGGCACTTGTTCAACAGCAAACAAGTCAGTCTACAGACGTGCTTGTCAATGCACGACAAGCAACTCTTCTTTTGCAGGTTTCATCTTCGTTAAGCTCGGCACTTGATAGCCTTTCGTCTGGGCGGCCTTCAGACTTGATGGCGGTCGATATCCGGTCGGCGATACGCCTACTTGGTGATATCTCAGGTGAATCATGGAATCCTGACGTACTTGACACCGTGTTTTCGCGATTCTGTATTGGAAAGTAGCACAATGGACATCAGACCGTTAGAAATCGATGACTTCCCTGCTTTTCTGGACATTCAGCGTGAGGCTCTTCTCCAAGCTCCCGAAGTGTTCGGTTCGGATTATGACTGGTTTGAAGGTCTCTCAATACTCTCAAAAGAGCAGAGATTTGAGCGCTACCTGAACTACCCTTACCAGTACATGTTGGGCACCGTGGATGAGAACGGACGCATAGTTGCAATGATTGGGTACTCTGGCAATGAGACGTCCAAGTTGCGCCACAAGGGTCGTATCTGGGGTCTATACGTGCGTACAGACGCTCGTGGTAAAGGTTTAGCTACCGAGCTCGTTAAGTCTGTCCTGGACGTCGCTAGAGACGTTTTGGGGGTTGAACAGGTGCAGTTGGCCGTCAGTACCCAAAACACTGCCACGTACGGGTTGTATCTGCGCTTGGGTTTCACGGTGTATGGTACAGAGGTGGGCGCCATGAAGATTGGCTCCTCCTACGTTGACGAGTTTCTCATGTCGAAGCATCTTGTTTGATGTTCCACGTGAAACACATTTTGTGGTTTTGGGTTTTGAGTGTTCTGAAATGTTCCACGTGAAACAATGAAGCAGGCCAAATACGACGTTTTGGTAATCGGAGGGGGTCACGCAGGCATCGAAGCATCGATCGCAGCTGCGAAGATGGGTCAGTGTGTCGGGCTCATCTCTATGGACACCAACACGATAGGGCGTCTTTCGTGCAACCCATCAATAGGTGGGAGTGCTAAGGGGCACCTAGCGAAGGAGATTGATGCGTTGGGTGGTGTAATGGGCCGGATTGCTGATGCTAGTGGCATCCAATTCAAGATGCTCAACACATCCAAGGGTCCTGCTGTTTGGTCACCAAGGAGTCAGAACGACAAAGATCTCTACCCTCTTGTTGCGCAGAACTTACTGTTGTCTACTCCAAACCTTGAGATCATCTCGGAAACGGTGGTCGAGATTCTTGTATCAGGTGGTAAGGTTTCTGGGGTACGGACAGCGTCTAACGAGGTGATCAACGCTCGTGCGGTGATCTTGTGTTCGGGCACCTTCCTGAACGCGGTGATGTGGACGGGCACAGAGTGCACGAAGGGTGGTCGTGTGGGTGAGCCCCCTGCAGAAAAGATCTCAGACCTACTTTCTTCTCTAGGTCTTGAAAAGGGACGGTTAAAAACGGGCACACCTCCGCGCATCGATCGGAAATCGATTGATGTTCGCCGGTTTGAGCCTCACAATGGTGATGAAAACCCTGTCCCGTTTTCTATACATACGTACTCTGTACGTAATCAGCTTTCGTGTTTTGCTACGCACACAACGAGTAGGACCCACGAGATTCTAGAGGGTGGGTTTTCACGCTCTCCGATGTTTACAGGACTGATCACGGGGGCGGGTCCTCGGTACTGTCCTTCGATCGAAGACAAGATCTATCGATTCGCCGACAAAGACTCTCACACAATCGTGCTTGAGCCTGAGGGGCTATCGTCGAACACATTGTATGTCAATGGGTTTTCGACGAGTCTCCCAACAGACATTCAAGACGCGGGGATGAGATCTATTCCGGGTCTGGAAGACGCAACCATCCTTCGGTATGGGTATGCTGTCGAGTATGACTTCTTCTTCCCCTACCAGCTCACATTTGGCTTACAATCTAAAGCACTCGATGGACTTTTCTTTGCGGGGCAGGTGAATGGAACGTCGGGATATGAAGAGGCAGCATCACAAGGGTTGATCGCTGGTATCAACGCAGCGTTGTACGTGCGTGGGGAAGGTAATTTCACACTACAGCGATCAGAAGCATACGTGGGTGTGATGATTGACGATCTGGTAAACAAGAACACTGAAGAACCATACAGGATCTTCACATCCCTCGCGGAGTACCGTCTGCTACTACGAATTGATACTGTGTATGATCGCCTGTTGCCACACGGCAATAAACTAGGCCTCATACCAGACCACATTGTTTCACGGTACGATATTCTTCAACGTCGAACCAATGAACTGGTACAAGCGACACAGAAAACAAAAGTTGCAGTGAATGAGATCAATAAGATGTTGGCGGAAGTAGGTGAAACACCTGTTATAGAGCCAACTTCTGCAATGAACATTCTACGTCGTCCAAAGGTGAGTATTGAAGCACTCCTGCCAATATTAGATGGTGTAGAACAGAGTGTGTATCAAGAGCACCAGGATGTAGCACATCGTGTGGACACGATGGTTAAGTATGAAGGGTACATCGAGAAACTTCACCGAGATGTCGAGCGCTTTGCCGAGCAAGAACAGCAGGTGATTCCTCCAAGCTTTTCATATCTCGGTATAAAGAGTCTTTCTACGGAAGGTCGCGAGAAGCTTGAACGAATACGCCCAGGATCGCTTGGACAAGCCTCACGAATCCCGGGCGTCTCAGCGTCGGATATTTCCATTCTATCGCTCTATCTGCGGTAAGCGCTAGCGATTGATGATGACTGGTCGTGTAACCGACCCATTCGTCGTAACTACGTGAAGCATGTACACACCTGTGGGGATGTGTTGCACGTCAAGGCGTGCACCAACACCAGCTACACGCTCACGAAGTACGAGTTCACCAGAAGTGGCATAGATGTGCACTTCTGACACTTCCTTCTCAGAGCTGATAAAGAGGGTTGTTGAGGCTGGATTTGGCATGACTTCGCACGCGATCTGCTGACGTTCCTCTTCGACTGAAACAGGGAGTTTTACGATTGTGACTCGTTGATCTGCCGTTGCATCAGATGCAACAAACTCATTACCATCTCGTGAGCGAATCACGATATCGTAGTCCGTTCCCTCTGGCACGGCTACAGGCACTTTCCAGAGGAATCCACCTGATGCAGCGCGCACACTGTCGGCAATCACGTGAACAGGTGTACCGTTACGGATAAGTTCAATTGTAGCTGCACCTGGGATGTTTGTCTCCCATGTGATTGCATAGGCAGAATCCTGCATCCATGAGACCTTTGATGAAGGACTTGTGAGATCGATGAATGCATCCGTAAGCTGAAATGAATCAAGAACCGCAACGCTAGTTTCAGCCGATGTTAACGAGTCGAGCCACACAGCGCGTGAGGTCCAAGTGTACATCCCCGGCTCATTCAATTGCATTGGGTTGGATGGAACTATTGTTTTATCGAGGGAGGATGTGACGGCGTATTGTTGAACTGGACCTGAAGGTGATTGTCGAAACACCTCCAACTGATAAGCTTGCGTGTAGCCTTGTCCAGAGGATTGAAGTACAACGGGTTGTTGAACAAGAAGTCGCTTTCCACCCGTCGGAGTAATCTGACGAGGTGGTTGAAGTTGTGCGATCGTCTGCGGCCGAGGGAGTCCAAAACAGAACTCTCCAACTTGTGCTGTGTCAACAATCAACTCTTGCGTAACAGAGTTGTAACGTGTTCGCATCGGAACAAACACCCCTTTACCTATCGTGTCACGTCGATAGACGATGAGGGATGCAGGGTTTTGAAGACCAAATGTTGGCGCGTGGAATCTGAACTCACCACCGTGTTCTACCATCCCCTCTTGTGTGATCGTGAGCCGTGTTGGTGCGATGTATGATGGGGTAACCGTGGTGCGCAGCGCACCGTTTCTTACCTCACCCCAACGTGGATTAGAAGGTGATGTGTTGTAACGTGCTGCGGTTGTTGTGTTGTAGAAGAACGAGATTAGTGTGTGATAGGTGATCTTCAAACCAACGGTATCTGTTCCACGTGTGTAGACGTAGGTATTTGTTGGAAGAATCTCGTCGATCAATACTGAAGCAGCTTCCTTTCCGTAGTCAACATCAATCTTCTCAGCCTTGTACGGATACATCATTGAAGGAAGTTCGGCCTGGAATACAACCTCTCCAGCCGGGGTTACTTCATTTATGAGCGAGCGATTCGATAGCAATGCAGAACCCCAAGCAAGAAGCCTGTTGCCGTTAGGGAGAGTTTGCATCGATCCTTGAACGCCGGCATAGATATCAGGAACGTTTCGATACTGCCATACCAATGTGCAGGTCTTGTTTACTTCGTCAAGTCGATACTCTACACCGCGTGACCACTGAGGTGTTCGTTGTGTTCCGTTATCAAATAGCGAGATGTTGCCGTTTGGCAGACGGCGGATATCGTGCTGATATGAAAACTCAGGGGGATCAGTGATTGATGGATCTGAGGTGAACGTGAATTGGTTCAGTTTTCCTCCGAGGATCCACAATACTTCGCCTGTCGTCCGATGAATCTTCGCGACGAGTGATGAATGTCGAGCGCTAATCAAGAAATGACCGTCAGTATCAACATCCACAGCATTCAAGTGAAAGTAGCGGATGGAGGGGGCGGTAAGGTTCTCATAGGAGACGGTCACTGGGAAGTGGTCTAACGCACGCCATTGAAAGATGAGTTTGCCGGCAGCATCGATCTCCTGGAGCAACATTTGTTGTACGGACGCTGCGGGATGTCCACCGGGTACGATCTTCGACATATCGACAGTTACATCCTCTTGCATCACGAGAAGGGTATTTCCATTAGGAAGCACCATAAACGAATGCATGGCGATGTTGTATCGATTTGGTGCAATTGCAATTGAATCGGTGGTGGCGAGGGTTGAATCGACGAAGTAGATGGTTGAGGAGGCTCGTGGGCCTGTACCAGCAGATTGAAACACCGAGTAGCCATAGCGTCCGTCAGGGAGTGGACGGAAGTCGAACGCATACTCTGGAATGAATCGGGACTTCGTGATTACGCCCTCGTTCGACAATTCAATGAGTGCAGGAGAGTACGGGGGGTTTGGTACGCGAGAGTTTGGTGCAATAAGGATCTTACCTGGTGATGGAGCGCTGTTCTTCGTCACCACGACAGATGGTAGTGTCTGTGCGAAGAGTGGAAGTGCGCTCAAAACCATCAAGACAACGACGCGAAGGATCATTATGTGGGCTTTCTCTCCGAGTGAGTAGTAGGAAAAGGAGTGTTTTTCCATTGATTCGTTACAGGTGCCATGACGTACAAACCGTAAGTTTGTGACACGAAAGCCCCCTAACAACAGTGTATCCAGAGCAATGATCGATATCAAGCTGATCCGCGAACAACCTGATGTTGTTCAACAAAACTGCACAAAGAAAAACGATGGTTCAGATATCGACCGAGTTGTAGGTCTTGATGTTCGCCGACGAGAGATCATTCAACGTGTTGAGGATCTTAAGAGTAAACGGAATAATGTTTCGCAAGAGGTTGCTGTTCTGAAAAAGAGTGGGGGCGATGCATCAGACCTCATCATTGCGATGCGGGATGTTGGTGAGGAGATTAAGGGGCTCGATGAAGAACTTCGAAGTGTAGATGAAGAGATCGAGTCGTTGATGCTTCGCATTCCAAACATCGCTCACGAAAGTGTGCCTGTTGGAAGGGATGCAAGCGCAAACCTAGAGGTTCGTCGACAAGGTACATGTTTGGAGAAAGAGTACCGTGTAGATCACATCGAGATCTCTAAGCGACTCGGAATTCTCGATTTCGAGCGTGGGGCAAAGGTCACTGGTGCAGGATTCGGTTTCTATGTTGGAAAAGGTGCGCGTTTAGAACGAGCGTTGATCAACTTCTTTGTTGATGTAAACACTGATGTTCACGGATACACCGAAATGTTGCCACCATTCGTTGTGAACGCGGATTCGTGCCGTGGAACTGGTCAACTCCCGAAATCACAGGAAGATATGTTCCATGCTGAACGGGATGATCTCTATCTCATTCCTACAGCAGAGGTTCCACTGACAAACTTCTACCGTGATGAGATCCTCTCAGGAAGCGATCTCCCTATTCGTTTTGCCGGGTATTCAGCGTGTTTCCGCCGCGAAGCAGGTAGCCACGGTAAGGATACACGAGGATTCTTGCGCGTTCATCAATTCAATAAAGTCGAACTCGTGAAGTTTGTTCGACCTGAACATTCCTACGATGAACTTGAGAGTCTTGTTGGGAATGTGGAGTACATCCTCCAGAAGCTTGGTCTCACATATCGAGTGCTTCTTCTGTGCACAGGTGATATGTCGTTTGGTGGTGCTAAAACCTACGATCTGGAGGTTTGGTCTCCTGCCGAACAACGTTGGCTCGAGGTGAGCTCGTGCACAAACTTTGAAGCGTTCCAAGCTCGACGTGCAAGCATTCGGTTTAAGGATGGCAGCGGAAAGCCAGAGTTTGTGCACACGTTGAACGGAAGTGGATTAGCTACATCTCGAATTCTTGTTGCGTTGCTCGAACACTATCAGCGAGAAGATGGACACATCGATATTCCTGAGTGCTTACGAGCATACTGTGGATTCGATGTGATTTAAGTACGGAGCAATATCGTTGTTTCTCAACAACTCGATTTCCACTTCACATATATCCTCTATCTCTTTTCTTTTCTCTTAGAGAAGAGAAGAATGCTCTGGTGATGATGATAATATCCTGTGGAAACCGTGGATATCATTTCCCAGAGACTACCATCTCTTTCTGATTCAACACCTTACCCTCTTCATACACATCCCGTTCGAGTGTGTATTGTTCGTCAACACCTCCACCTCCTCTTCCTATAACTCGGGATAACCTTTGCTGGTGATCCACACCCCTGTGGATGGAGAGAGAACTTTCACCCCACATTTACCCACCCAAAACCCCAGTTTCGGGGATAACACCCCCACCCCCACAACCTATCAACACACCACCACCACGATATACACCACTTCTATCTATCTCTATATTCTTCATACACTTATAGAATTCCACCAACCCACCACACCCCGTTCGATGTGGAAAAACACGAGTAAACTCGTAACCCTTTCCTGGTTTCCCAGGTTGTTAACGAGGTATGCGCAGCATCCTCTTACTCATCTTCACTGTATCCACCTTTGCCTCTGCATTTGATGCTGAGCCGCGCCCTGTTACACTTCCAAACTCACGTGTGGCGGTGGCTATATCGGTAACTCCTGCACCAGGATACTTCCTCATTGGTTCTGTCGACAATGATTCTGTTGGACTGATCGATAACGCTGGTATTCTTCGATTTACGCACCACACCGGCCCGAACGTTAATACCACCCCAACTCCATATGGTGGACTCACCTACTATCATGGCAACCTCGGTCGTTACGTGCTACTCGATGATAAACTTCGCGCCATAGATACGTTTGGTGTTGACGCACCACACATCACAGATTTTCATGAGGGGTATCAGGTTCGTGGTCGCAGATTCCTTGTGCTTGGAACAGAAGAACGCACTATCGATATGTCAACACGCGTCGCAAACGGGTATTACGAAGCGAAAGTGATTGGCGCTGTGATCCAAGAGTTTGATCGATACGGTCGTAAAACATTCGAGTGGAAGTCGCTCGACCACATCTCACCTCTTGAAACCACACCAGATGTGGATCTAACAAACAAACGCATCGACTACATCCACGTCAACTCCATTTCTGAAGACACAGATCGCAACCTTCTTGTTTCCTGTCGCAACCTTGATCAAGTGATCAAGATCAACAAATCAACAGGAACGATAATGTGGCGATTCGGAGGCTCTGCAGCACAATCGTCAGACTTTGCAATTCTCAATGATGAGAACAGTGGCTTCCACGGCTTTTCCCATCAACACACAGTAATGCGCGCCCGCAATGGCGACCTTATCATGTTTGATAACGGCAATCTGCGTCCGATACCGTTTTCTCGTGCTGTAGCATATAAGATTGATGAAGATCAAAAAACAGCTACCAAAACATGGGAATACATATCTCGCGACATGCAGATCGCAAGCACCATGGGCAGCGTACAAGAACTGTCTAATGGCAACATCTTGATCGGTTGGGGTAGCACACCCACAGGACTCATAGCATCTGAAGTTGATCGCAATGGAACACTTCATGCAGAGATTACATCACTCTCACCTCTTGCCGTCCCTTACCGCATTCGTAAAGCAGTAATCGCTATGACGGCGTCAACTCGGGTTATTGATACTCTAGGACGTTTTTCGTTTTCGAGTTTCGATAGCACAACACGTGTAACTGCACACCTCACATCGGTGTTATCCCCACTTCACATCACCGTCGAGAAGCACAACTACGTTCCTAACAACATGTTGTTCCGCACCGATGAGCCGTGTCACCCCATACCACTGCGATGGACGGTGCGGCTATCAGACTCTGCGGATGTTCAGGGTTCTCTCTCCTTCGATTTATCTCGACTACTCGGGGAGATAAGTATCAATGATGTTCAACTCTATCATCGTCCTGTTGAGAACGAAGGACAATTCGATACCCTCTCTACCACTTCTGTCGACGGATCACAAACTCTAATACTCCCGAGTATTTTGCCTGGTGAGTATTTAGTTGCTTCTCGGTATTGCTCACAACCAACACTCCGCGTTCCAAATAACAACAGTGTGGTTGGAACATCTGTCATGATGGAGTGGACAGAAGCTGTTGGCGCTGATGGATATGAGGTTGAAGTATCTGATGATCCGGCGTTCGCGAACGATACCTGGTTGTACCGAACACAACACAACGATACAACACTCTCATGGTTCTCACCCGGAACCACATACTTCTGGCGCGTACGCGTTATCCGTCAACCTGAAGTTGGTCCGTGGACACTTCCATGGTCATTCACAACACCCTATACTACATCTGTGCGTGTTGACCGAGAGAATGCTTGGTTTCAGCAACGCGGAACACACCTTGAGTTCAACAATATCCAATCCTCGGTCGTTGAACTGTTTGATGTTACTGGACAATCTGTTCTTCGGGTAACCACTCCAGATCGCATTGACATCACCCACTTACACCCAGGCATCTATCTTGTTGTTGCTTCTTCAGGTGTGAACACAGAGCATCGAGCTGTCATTTGCCGATAAGGTGGTGTTGGTCGATAAATGCGCGGCATAGGTCAACCGTGGCCTGAATACCCTCAACATGTGTGCGCTCCATTCCGTGTGAGGCATGTACGCCAGGTCCGATGAGTGCTACACGCACATCGCCACCCGCCCGCCACAGTGCAGTGCCATCTGATGAATAGAACGGATAGACATCGATTGCGTGTGGGATCGCATGGCGTTCAGCAAGCTCAACAAGGGATGTGCGGAACCCGTAATCATACGGGCCACCTGAATCCTTTGCACAAATGGAACACAGGTGCTCGGCACCACCCATCCGATCTCCCACAACACCCATATCGATCACAAGGAGATCACGCACAGAAGGTGGATATGCTGGTGCACCACCATGGCCAACCTCCTCGTAGGTGCTGAAGTATAACTCTACAGGCGGTCGTTGTCCGCTGGCTGCATAGGCGCGAGCGATCTCAAACAACACATAACACCCAGCCTTGTTGTCGAGAAAGTGACTCTTGATGTATCCGTTGGGGAGGGCTTGATACTTTGGTTCAAACGCTACTATGTCCCCTACACGTACCCCCAACACTTTTACATCGTCGGCATTCGATACCCGCTCGTCGAGGCGGATGTACATCGATTCGATTGTACGTTCTGCATTACTAGCCTTGTTGTTCGCATGTGTCGATGGGTTTGCCAACAAAAGCGTGCCGTGTAGTACTTGACCCCCCATTGTGTGTATGCGCACATACGACGACTCAAAACTCGGCAGAAGAGGTCCACCCAAGACTGAAAACCGAAGGCCACCATTACTCTCGATGGATGATACAATCGCACCCAGTGTATCTGTGTGTGCAGCAAGCGCTACTGTCGGGTTTGGACCAAGGGCACAACGGACAGCACCTTTTACCGTTAGTTCAGGTGTGAATCCATATCCCTTTAGCACATCCATGATATACGCTGTTGCTTTGTGCGTATACCCCGACGGTGAATCAATGTTGATCAGTTCTTGTAGCTGAGCGATGGTTTCCATGTAGGGTCGTTCGACTATTGGTAGGTTTGCAGTACTCACGAGCGAACCTACAACACATAACGCTTCTAACAAGTTGTTCATGGCAACAATTACACCTCACGATGTAACACTCGACAACGGCCTTCGATTAGTCGTTTGTCCAGATACCACCACACCTGTTGCAAATGTTACCGTTATGTACCGCGTTGGCTCCCACGATGAGCATCGGGGTAAGACTGGCCTAGCACACCTCTTCGAACACTTGATGTTTGATAACGCTGCACCAGACCACGACAAAATGTACGACCTCTACTGCACAAAGGCAGGAGGTTCGAACAACGCGTACACAACCTTCGACTACACCTGTTACCACATCGACCTTCCCGCTCATCAACTGGAGTTGGGTGTGTGGTTGGAATCAGAACGCATGCGAGAGTTCCGCATCACGGATCACGCACTCCAAACGCAACGAAGTGTTGTGATTGAGGAGATCAACCAGAATGTGTTCAACCAACCCTATGGCATTTGGCGGAAAGCACAACAAGAACTCTGCTATGACCCCGCTTCGTCATACTCATGGGATGTGTATGGATCGGCCGATGATGTGGCGGGTGTGACAATGAACGACGCACATTTCTTCTTCGAGACCTTCTACGCTCCATCAAACGCTGTGCTCTGTATCTCTGGCAACGTATCTATTGAACGTGCCATCGATCTAGCCACAAAGCACTTTGGAACAATTCCCCACCGCACACCACCTCAAACCAGGTCACACTTCGCACCAAACCAACAATTCCGAGGAGTACACACATCGGTTGATGATAACGTACCCATGGCTGCGACCTATATCAGTGTGCACCTTCCTGGATTCCTGGATAACGAACTACTAGACGCAGAAGTAGCTGCTACGATTCTGGGTACTGGGCGTAGTTCAGTGCTGTATAAGTCCCTCATTGCATCATCACAACTCGCTTCAAGTGTTGGTGCCTTTGTCGACCGTCGTGCTCATACTAGTCTTCTTACGATGTATGCGTTTGCTGCACACGAGGATGTAACAGCCGATCAGCTGGCAGATGCCATACACACGGCAATCGCTGGTATATCGATCCAAGAGTCGCACCTACTTGCAGCTCGTAATCGCTTGCGGACAAGCCATGCAGCAGAGCTTCAGAAGGCGCACGGTGTTGCGGATAGCGTTGCATGGACCACGCTGTTCTGGAACAACCCATCCTACGTTAACACTGTTCTAGCATCGTATAATGATGTGTCGCTTGATAGCGTGACATCGATTCTGCAGTTGTGCAGCGCACCAACTGAATGCGCACGATTGGATGTTATTCCGAAGACGAACGCGTAACCGACCGTAGCCGACGAGCTGCTTCAATCAGTGTGTCGTCCTTCTTCGCGAAACAACATCGAAGAACGCGATCGCTCCACACACCACCCTCTACAAATGGTGAGAGGGGTATGAGCGCTACACCAGCCTCATGCGTGAGACGTCGGGCGAATTCAACATCGTGTTCGTTCGATATACCTTCGTATCCCAACAACTGGAAGTAGGATCCACTGCAAGGACGGATAGTCCACAACGAGCCTTCGAGCTCTGACCGTAGAAGGTCACGCTTGGATGTGAAGAACTCGCCTAGACCATGATATCGCGAAGCGTCCTCCATGTACCGACTTAACGCAACCTGTGTTGGCGTGTTAACACTAAAGTTGAAAAACTGGTGAACCTTGCGAAACTCTTGTGTCAGTGAAGGAGGTGCTACGCACGCCCCAACCTTCCAACCCGTTACGTGAAATGTCTTCCCGAACGATGTCACTACAAGCGAACGCTCTCGTAGCTCCTCGTGTGCAGCAACGGTTTGGTGTTGTATGCCATCAAACGTGATCAGCTCGTACACCTCATCACTTAACACCACTATCCGCGTGTCTCGCACAAGCGACGCAAGGATATCGAGGTCTTCTGCAGTGAGAACCGCTCCAGACGGATTGTGTGGTGAGTTGATGATGATCATCGCCGTTCGTTCGTTGATGAGCGAACGAACATGATCCCACTGCGGACGATACACTGGCGGTGCTAACTGAGATACGCACACTGTGCCACCAACAACACGTACGGCAGGTCCGTAGGAATCGTAATTAGGCTCAAAGACAATCACCTCATCACCTGCACGAACTACAGCTGCGATAGCGCACGAGAGCGCAGCTGTTCCACCTGGGGTAATTGTGACCTCGTGTACTGGGTCAACCGTGGTGTGAAACACACGTTGGTACTTTTCAGCGACGCGCTCGCGAAGCTCGAGCAGACCCGGCATTGGGGCGTACTGGTGCACCTGCTCACGAGTAGCTTCTTGGAGTGTCAACTCCAGAACTGGGTCGATAGGATAGTCAGGGAACCCCTGAGAACAATTAACGGCGCCCACCTCATTGGCGAGCGCCGTCATGACACTGAAAATTGTCGTACCTACTTCTGGAAGCTTCGACGTAATCATCGTGCTTACTCTTCTTCTTCCTCTTCAGGAAGCTCATCGAGCAACAGCTTCACATTCTTCGCAACTTCTTCACCCTCTCGGTTGTACCCAATGTTGAAATCAACAGGGTCGCCTTCTTGCAGTTCTGGGAACTCTGCGTTGAGGAGGTCTGATGCATGGAAGAACAAGTTGTTCGGTGGATACTTAATAAACCCGTATCCATTCTTGAGTGTAAGGATGAAGCTCTCAAATCGTTCTTCCGTCACTTCGCGCGGTCGAGGCGTCTCGAGTTCCGGCAGATCGATCTCAGAATCGGAGCTGTAGACACCCTGGCGCGGACCAGTTGTGTCATCACGCTTGACAAACAGGTCTTGAATCAACTTGTCTTTGCTTGCCCCCTTCTTCTCAATGATGTCGTGCATTGCAAGAGGATATGATACCTCTTCGAGGAGCTCTTGCGACGTGCGGGTCACAACGTGCTTGCCTTCGTTGTCATCGAACTCGAAATCCCATGACAAAACCATGACACGTGTACCAAGAGCATTGAGTTTACGAACGAGTGGTGCGTAGTCTCCATCGGACGTGATCAACACAACAACATCGAATTCCTTGAGTGTACTAAGCTCGTACACTTCAAGAGCCATGCGAACGTTGATCGACTTGTCTTCGCGACGCATCGCGGAACCGCGCTGCGGGAGATAGTGAATCGTGACGCCTTCCCACATAAGGATGTCTTCGAACACCCGATCGTAGTACAGAAGGTTGCCCCGCTGTTGCGCGTCAATCGCGGAAATGCGATTGCGGAAGAAATGCATGTCGACAATCTGACAGACTTCTGGTTCGGCGTCTTCAAGCTTAGCAACCTGATGACGGATGAACGTGTGGAGTCCGCGCAAACTGATTCGACTATTGCGAGGATGGTTAAATGCGTAGTAGTTACTTACGTGTAGGAAGTAATTACCATCGTAAAACAACCCGATGCGGGTGAGTTTCGTGGTATTCTGGATTGCCATTAGGCGGACCTAACTAAGGGTGTACTATGAGGTATGACATGACGAAGTTATCGTTATTCGCTTAATATCTAGCTCCTGAACGCTCTAAAAGTGCAATTACGGCCTTCCTACGGTACTCTTTCGCATATCCCAAGGCGGTTTTCATCGTATGATCGACAAGAGTATAA